>Ga0233437_1000638_pt1 | contig 76780 bp, 81 predicted proteins | sample SI_122_August201_FD_182714 | JGI IMG/M metagenome (GOLD analysis project Ga0233437, IMG submission 182714) | Seawater microbial communities from Saanich Inlet, British Columbia, Canada - SI_122_August2016_200_MG | ecosystem: Environmental > Aquatic > Marine > Inlet | place: Canada: British... | reverse complement strand
TCCCCATTTCAGTCTGGAGCGCAAACAATTCTTCGTCATTTGGTAACGGCAAATCAATGACATGGAAATATTTTTCGACCTCAGGACACATCCTTATTGCAGGCGATATCATTACAAGGGAGCTGCCTGTCGATTTCCATCTGGGAACACCGTTTTGAATGGATTGAACCACTTCGGGGATGTCCATAAACAGGTGAAGGTTGTGCATCAAAAGGACCGTATCCGTAAATCCCTTTAACCAGTTTACAGCTTCCACCGGGTCTCTGATTTCTTCTATGATCTTTTTGCTTTCAAGATCCTTAATCCCCTGAATACAATCCCAGGCAAAGAATCTCCAATCGTCACAGGGTAACAGCTGCTCTGCGCGGTGGGGTTCATAGGTCAATAGGCAAAGGGCTGGATATCCTGCTTTGAGATAATCTTTTATCATTTAAGTCTCCTCCTGTTCTAAAGTTTATGGTTAAATGTGCAATCATCGCATCTGGTTTTATCCCGGCACCCCTGACAGACTTTTTCTTTATCCAGAACAAGGGGCATATGATCGAAAACTCTTTCAATTGCTTGTGTCATTGGAATTCCCAGTGCCCATGCGATTCTTCTCAACGTACATGACGATTGGTAACTGAGCTCTGGTGTGTAGGCCATTTGATTCTCCATGGTTTATTGTTATGAATTCATGGGAGATGCACCTTTCACCGCCGGGTGCATTAAATTTTCCCTGACGACTCTACAGGGTGCGTATCCATGGTAGCGGACGGACGGCTCCCAGAATTGAGTTGGTTGATCTGGTGATGGGTTTCGGTTACGGACTAACGGGAATCAGAAATATTCTCGAACTGTCGGGGTGGAAACGGATCGATTCTTAATGATTGAATAATAGATGGGTTAAGTTCTGGCCGGTTGGGTGTTTCAGCCAGACGCCGGTTTCTTTCTCGTTCATCCTGCAGTTGTTTTCTCAGTTGTCGGGTTGTCATCTTTGCGAATGGATGTGCCAATTTCATTTCCCTCCTCATCATAGAGTATGGGTTCCCCTGTATCGAAAAGACATACACTGACCGGTACACGTATCGTCGGAACCAGCATCGCGATCTCCTCTTTGACCATATCCGATGTGCTCCCGTACGGACTCTTTTCACTCCGTTTCGATGTCAGCAGCAATATACCGGTATCCACTCTTTTCCGGGTATAACCGATCTGAAGCCTCAGCATGCCCTCAAGTATGTATTCATAGACGCTAAGGTTTCCGTCGATGGCCGCTCCCCGCTTGAACCCCTTGTACATGTAGCGCCTGTTTTCCAATATCCTCAAAGAATCGGCATCCTTGGTCCAGTCCATTTCATCAAGAGCCATCCTTAATAGTTCTCTTTTGTAAAGGGCGCCGGTCAGCACATCGTCAATGTATTCCATGGTTAATCGGACATCATCCAATAGATTTTTGTCTTTGAGTATCTTGTCCGAACCTCTAAAGTGAAGTATTTCAATCGGCATAATAATTTCTCCTTTCAGTCTGGAAGGTTTATAAGTCATTTCGTATCTCTCGCATGTTTGGATACGGATTATAATTAGATCGGGTGCTGTGGAAACGATGAGAAGGTTTAGGAAGCTATTTTGAAGTGTCTGGTGCTTTGTTGTCGAGAATTTCATCAAGGAATATGGACTTTTTGGCGGGTTGACCAATATAATTGAGCGGGTATGACAGGAACAGCAGATGCATGGCCCGGGATATAGCCACAAAGCATATTCGACGCTCTTCCTCCAAGTTACCCTTACCGCTGGGCATAAGACCTTCGACCAGACCGATGACAAACACCACGGGAAACTCCAAGCCCTTTGCTTTATGCACAGTCATCAGACTCACACCCTCCTTGTCATCCCCGACCGTCTCATCTTGGAAGCTGTCTGTATATTCGAGAAAGGCACCGGTTTTTGAATACCTGGCGGCCGCCAATTGGAGCTGATTGATATTGGAAATTTTCGTATCGTCGGGGTCGGGGATGTCCTCATCGGCGATAAAACGATCATAATCCCAGAAGGTCCTGATCATTTGAATAATCTGGGAAGGTTCGTAATCCTCGATATCTTCAATTAGCGGGTCCATGAACTTTATGAATTCTTTGATATTTTTCCGCACAAAGGGCACTTCGATGGCCATGGAATTTAACCCTTGATAAAGATGAACATTTCTTTCACGACAAAACATCTTCAGCTGATCCTTAATCTTGTTGCTGACATACCGGACAGGCACATTGAGAATATTTAACAGCGCCTCGTCACCTTCATCAGAATCCGGCGCATTGATCACCCGCAGATAATCAAGCAGACACCGAACCTCCCAGCGGTCATAAAAGGATTGCCCATTTTGAATATGATACGGGATTTTGTTTTGAAGGAATGCCTCTTCCGGATATCGACTCTGGAAGTTTGCTCGATATAAAACCGCTATATCACAGTATTGATACCCCTTTCGTTCAATTAAATCTGTGATTTCATTAACCAGACCCAGTGCTTCGGTTTCCTCATTTGATGCTTCGAGCACAACCACATCATCGCCATCAGGGTTATCTGTTTTAAGCTCTTTGTGGATCTGTTTGATGTTATGCTGGATCAGGTTCTGACAGGCACGGAGAATTTGCGGGGTGGATCTGTAATTAAGGTCAAGAATAAATTGGCGTGAGCCAGGGAACATGGATTGAAAGTTAAGGATATTGGCAACGGATGCGCCTATGAAGCCGAAAATACTCTGGGCATCATCACCCGCTACCCAGAAACTTGGCGGGTCATGATCGGTATTGCCACGTATCAGCAATCGTAATATTTCAAACTGGACCGGATTTGTATCCTGGAATTCGTCCACCAGAATGGACTGGAAGGTCCCCTGATATTTTTCTCGCACCTCCTCGTTCTCATTTAAAAGCGTATAGGTTTCAAGCAGCAGGTCATCGAAATCCAGCAATAGTTTATTCGCCTTAGCATCATCGTATGCCTGATAGATATCGGCGATCTGCATCATAGTCTTGTCACCTTCAAATAGATCCCTGAATTCTGTTGGATCGATGATATTGTTCTTGGCCAAACTTATTTCACGCAGCACGGTCCCGACAGTCAGATCCTTTACTCGTAAACGTTTTATAACGTTTTTAATGAATATCAGCTGATCCTTTCCGGACAATATTTTAAACACCCGAGCCTCCACCTTTAATAGATGAAGACAGAATGAATGAATGGTGGACAACCTGACCCGTGATGACAGATCCCCCAATACCGGCACCAATCGGTTTCTCATCTCCTCTGCTGCGTTTCTGGTGAACGTCAAACCCAGTATATGCTCCGGCGGGATACCATATTCATTGACCAGAATGCCGATCCGTTCCATCATTGTGCGTGTTTTCCCTGACCCCGGCACTGCAATCACAGCGGCAATGCCATCTTTAAACGAAGCTGCCTGCTGTTGCTTTGGATTCAATTCGCTCATGCTGCCTCCATTTCCTGTTTGTAGTTCCTTATGGTATTTATGGCCATCTTGATCCTGAATCGTTTAGCCACCAGATCATTGATCTCCGAGTTAGTTTTGTCCTCTTGAATGAGCTTGGACAACTCTTTCCTAAAATCCTTTTGGAGCTCTTTTAGAAACGAAATGACCGCTTCCGGTGGGTGTCTTCGTAGCAACAGCTCTACATTTACGATCTGATACACCCGGCTTCCATTTGTCTCCATAAAGGTCAGAAACGATTGAACGTCATTGATTGCTCGCTTGGTCATAGTTCTCTCCTTCCAGATACTCATCGCATGCTTTCTTGTAGGCGCATCCCTTGCATTTCCATGAAGTATCATTGGCCACATATACCTCCTTTGAAATCCCATCCCATACCTGAGCAGCCTTTCGGATCAGGCGCCTTTCATCAAGCTCGGAACGGGTGGTCCAGTATTGCTCGAATTTTTTGGTTTTGGTTTTGATGAGGGTGTCAAAACGTAGCAGAATCTCCCGGTCAGAAAATCCATGGCGTTTGGCTGCTATTTGATACATGGTCAACTGCTGGTTCTGGTCCACCTCGTCTTTAGAATATGCCTTTCCGCTGGTCTTAAAATCGGTGATGATGATAGTGCCGGAACTATCCTCTTCAACCAGATCCATGGCACCGATGACGGGAATGGGGATGTCAGGTAGAGTACATGAAAATGCTTCCTCTATGGCCAGGATGGTAAAATTGTCATCCGGTAGTTTGTTATACCAGGTGGTCAGCAGATCCTTCCCCATCGCGAAAATGGATTTGAAATCATTGCCGCTGGCATATCGAATATCGTCCCGTTCCTCTGCGATGCCTTTCCAGGTGGTTTCGAAAATCTGGTGGACATCTTTTAACAGTAACTTTTCGCCTATCATTTTGGCGCTATAGAATTGTTCAAGAACACGGTGAATGCACGTTCCAAACAGCATGGAATCTGCTTTGAATTCCATAGGCAATCTGTCGATTCGCCCGAATTTAAACAGTAAGGAGCATTCCACGTATTCACCTATGGATGATGCGGATAGGTGTTCTTTCTGCCTAAGTTCACTTAAAACCATTATAGGTTCCTCCTCACGGCATCCTATATCTGGAGATGCCAATGATTATTCAAAATGAAAAGGCGATAGGCACCGGTCCCTCCCGAGTTAGGTTCCGCCTATCGCCTTTTATAGGTTGTAGGATAAGATTTTGGATTAATAGGTTATGCTGCCTGCTGCAAATTCCTGATGAAGGTGCTGGCGTCCTTGCTGCATAGGTTCTCAAGCTCGCAGTTATAGGTATCAAGGGCCATAGTTTCCAACTCCTCAACCGAAATGCCCCGCCTACGCGAAAGATTATAAATCGCTCGTTTCTGTGCCTCGGACATGTTAGGTTGCGTGGATTTGTCCTGATCATCCGGTTCCGCCTGAGATACCGAATTGGCGGATTCTTTAGGTTGCTTCGTTTTTGCCTTAGGTTCCGGTTTATCCTTTGCCGGAGGATTCTTTTTGGTATCGGTCCTTGCTTTAGGCGCCTCTTTTTCCGTATTGACAGCTGTCTTTTTACGGATAGGCTTTTTAGGTTGACCCGAACCTATGACATCGTCAAAATCGGCGAGCTCTTCGATGCAAGCCATACCTATGTTGCACATATCCCTCAAAGCTCGACCCTTGGCGCGTGTTGATGCCATTCTGATAAGATGCTTTGCTATCAGGGAGTGGGTATTGTTGGGATTTGCATCTCCTATATCGGAAAATACTTCACCGGTTTTCGATACGGCAACCGCCCGGCATATTGCCTCATTGCCATTTTCTTTGGTTGGGAATTGCAGGAGTTCGACCTCCAGCTTCAAAAGACCATTCTGGGTGGCCAGATCCAGAACGCCGGCATACAAAACGAAATCTTTATTTTTGATGGTGGTCATGAACCGCTCATCGAGTTTTGAAATGTGCTTTTCACAGAATGTGGCATTTTCGATTTCTTTTTTCGGTATAGCATTCATTACCGACAGGATATGCTTACACCGGAAGTTTGAATCCTTTTTTGAATTCTTGGCAAAATCTCCACAGGTGCAGCTGGTTTCGTCATCATCGAGAATAACATTATAGAGGATTTTTCCCTTTTCACTCTCGACGAAAAACTGCCCGTCTTCAGATTGTAACACTTTAAGACTTTCTGCTTTCGCGTTTCTTTTCTGTATTTCCTTTGCTGTCATTAGTCCCTCCTTTTTCTCTGAGAATAATTGCTAACCATTCAATAATTTCTATTCCGATCCTGATGATAAAATCCGCTGTGAATTTGGTCATTGAGCTCCTCTAAAATGGAATGTCGTCTTTGTCCTGTCCTTCTTCGAATCCCTTGTCCGATGTTTTAATGAACTCGATACTGTTGGTGATCAGCTGGAAAGAACTTCTTTGAACACCCTCATCGGTTTCCCATTTCTGCTGATCGAGCGTGCCCACAATTCCAATGCGATCACCTCTCGAAAGATATTTCTCCGCGACTTGAGCCATACGATGGAAGCAGGTCACTTTGATCCATCCGGTTTTCTTTTTGGACGATTGGAAAGCGAGATTGAATGTGGCAATCGGATCACCTTCAGAGTTGTAAAAGACTTCTGGGTCGGCTCCCAAATTGCCCGTAAGTATGCAACTGTTAAGCATAATTCCTCCTTTCATGTTTAGTGGTTTAATATATTACGGTCATGATTTGCTATTGAAACTGGATCGATGGGACTTTATCGCTATGGATAGGTGGGGAGTATGATATAATAATCGTTAAAGGAGATACTTACATTTTTGAATTTTCCGATTAGAAAGTTTTCCAAGTTGATACTGAAATGAGATTATGACCTTCAGGGCATGAATAACCTTTGCCCCCGAACATCTCCGGTGGTTTTCGTTTCCTCCTAAATAACCGGTTGATGCCTCCTTTCTTTTCCGGTTTAATATCAAGTGGGCTCGGACCACACCCGACTTTTATAGGTTTAAGTTGACCCGCTTTATACGTTTTACCGCATGCTATGCAGGTTGCGGAACCTTCTCCAGCTTCGATTAGATCCAATGCGACATACGCGAAATAGTAGCGGTCATCAGGAATTACAATCGTTGCATCGCTATCGGCCGAGATACGTTCCAACAATTTATTAACCGCATCAAGATCCAAATCATATTGAGACTCCCTGCTAATGATTTGTTTCACCTCTTTTCCATCGAATTCAAAAACTGCATTGCCTGTTTCAAATACTACTTTACCCATAGGCGTTTCCTTTTAATGTTTTTGGGTGTTAAAGCGTGAAGGGTCGAGCCACTTCAGGAATTTATATATATAGTGATGGAAGGATATAATGAATATGCTTGCTGTGCGGTAATATGAGGTGTTGTTATGCGATGAATTTCGGATGGATTTTACTTGAAATGAGTCAGATTTGTTTAGAAGGTATTTTCAGTATGGAGTTATTTGTTTTTCAATTGTGCCGGATTCCTTTTGCAGCATCGGCTCTCGACGTGGTTATTCCATCTAATTTTCACTGACAAACTATTTTGTTGACAATACAGGCACTTGCTGTCTATGTATTTTAATCCGCCAACTTGGAAACCTCTTGGAAGGAGGTTCGATGCCCGGCACCCTCACCAAAATAGATATTGTTTCAGCCGTTCAAACACAGAACAGATACACCCTTAAAGAATCCTCCGATATTGTTAATACGCTTTTGGAAATTCTAAAATCGACCCTTGCATCTGGTGAGGATGTTCTGATCAGCGGGTTTGGAAGATTTCAGGTCAAAAATAATCGCTAACTCAGCCAGGCCGTTTGGATACTTAAAACGTATGTTACTTGTAAATCCCGATTCTTTTAAATTAAATATGGTTTGCTATGATAATCAGAGAATTCAATGAGGCAGATATAAGCACGTTAGGAAAATTAGCCCAATGCTTTGATTTGGAGTTTAATTGTTGTGAACGTATTGGAGGATTTAATATTGATGTATTTTGCGAACAGCTTGATTTAATGAAGAATATGGTAAGAGCTTGGCTCTATGAAGATTCGAATGAGGTTTTTGCAGCCTTAGTTATGCTTGAATTCATTAACCCATTCAGTGGTTTAAAAGCCTTAGAAGAATTTTTTTGGTATTCAATACCTAAAATGCGCAATAGAAATAATTTACGATTGATCAGATGTATGGAAAAATATGCGCAATCTAATAATATAGAGTACATAGCAATGTCTTCTATGCGTGATGTCAATAGTGACAAATTGCATAGTTTTTATACCCGTAAAGGGTACAAATTGAATCAATCACAATACATTTTAACTATTGGAGGGAGAAAACATGGAAAATAAACAAAAAATTGCTGAAAAACTTCAGGAAATCTTAAATGATAATGAGGCAATAAATGAATTACTGCTAAATCCAAGAGCTTTTGCTGAAAAAAACGGAATTGAAGATAAGGATTCTTTCGTTAAAGGAGTTGATATTGCCACCAATTACATTCCTGATGAAGCTCTTTCATTAATCCAAAAAAATCCATATGCCAAATTAGAGACAAAGGAGATGTTTAGAAAGTATGAACAAGTAAATATTAATGATTCTCAAACAGTACCAGTTACAGTTATGACTGTCGTAGTTGCATTAACAATTGCAGTTGCTGCAGGAGCTGCGGCTACAAAACTGAAACAATGAGATTCTCACAGCAATATCACAAAATTTATACTTATACAGTGCGTATGCATTCAGAATCTACTGTTATTTTTTTATCTTCTCTTTAGGAATATGAATAGTATTCTTCTATCTAAAATACCAATTTCATTTGAAACATTGGTTTTGGAAAGCACCAATGTATGTAATGCGAACTGTTCAATTTGCTATCAGTCATCTGGTTTTATTGACAATAAATCTTTCAAAAGGAAGAAAATACCTACGGATTCTTTAAAGAAAACTATTATTGAAGCTGCTGAAGTCCCGCTAATTGGACCAAGAGTACATTTGTCAGGGGGTGAGGCTTTCTTGGACATATCACAATGTATGGAAGTCTTTAGCGTCGCAAATGAAACTGGTTATCTCGAAATTTCAGCTACAACAAATGCTTTTTGGGCAAAAGACTTCAAAGCAGCAGTAAAGACTTTAAAATTATTAAGAGGTTGTGGCTTAAACCGTTTAGAAATCAGCTGGGATGCTTGGCACAAGGAATATATCAGTATTAATTGTATTAATAATTGTATTGAAGCTTGCTATTTTCTTGATATTGAGGTCATCTTGCGAACTCTCTCGACGAAAACTGATATGGCTTTTAATTCAATAAATGAAATTAGAGCTGACCTTATTCCCTTAATAAATGAAATAGTGTGTTGTCCGGTTCTTCCCATTGGAAGAGCAGCACAAGGATTTTCATCAGAAGAAATTTTTTATAGTGATACATTAGGTTGTTCATGTCATCATATGCTTAATTTGGCCGTTTCCTGTTATGGTGAAGTTTATCCATGTTGTTCAGGCTTAGATCAAAATAATAATTTAAAATTCGGGAACATATTTAAGAACCCAATATCAGATATAGTAGATGCAATGAACAGATCACTTTTACTTCGAGTGTTGGTTTTTTTAGGGCCGGGCTCATTAATTCCAATTCTTAAAGAAAAGAACATAGATATCGAAGATAACTTTAATACGATATGCCATTTGTGTTGGTCTCTATTTTCTAATGACCTGTATTATAAAACCATAAAATCCTATTTCAATAAAATGGAAGCTGATCGATTTTTAGCAGTTTTGAAAAAATAACACGTTAACAGTATTCTTAATGATTAATATCTATGAATCATCAATGTTTTTTGCAAGTTATTTTCGTTCTATTGGAATTTTTTATTCTGGAAGGTTTTATAATGAAATAACTCGAAATATTGAAACTTTGGAAAATTGGATAAGAGAATATGATGATTGGTATAAAACAATAACTGGGATTAAATGTAATAAGAATTTACATCTATTATACTCTCGTAATATTCATTTTTTTATTGTAAATACACACAAATTTAAAGAATCAAGAATAATTGAATTAATGAACTTGTGCAAGTCTTTTGGTTTTTTATCTAACATACATATTAATTTGCAGGATTGTGAGAAAAACATTCCCTTCATAGAATCAATTGTAAATAATTCTAATGAGTTTTTATTCGAAATAGAATGGATAAAGGATCTATCTTTCTCGAAGAAAAGAAGAAATTTCGCAAAATATTTTATTGATTATCTGTCTTCCCGAAAAGTATCTTTAATTCTTTCTGGAGAGTATTCATATTGGGAAAGAGCTAATGTGTTTTCTAATATCCAAATCAATTCAAGCATGTTTAGAATAAGGCCGAGAATTCATGATGAATCTAAGCATAACAGCGAAAAATCTATTGTTCCAAGTCCTTGTTCCACACGATTCCGAATCTTTGTTGATTCGACCGGCTCCATATACCCTTGCTTGGGTCTTGTTGGATCATTAAAATATAATTTGGGAAACATAAAAAATTCGAAGTGGAAAGAGATTCTTAACGATCAAGATACCCAAAAATTGCTTATAAATTGGGCTCAACGATCTCCATATAAAGGAGTACAACAAAAATGTATATCTACAAATCACTTACCTGCAATATGTCAATTACATCGCAACAGTTTATTAGAGAAGTAGTAATAAATTTGATTTAGATCCAATTTTATCAGTTTTTCTTGAGATGTTTAATGATATAGTAACAAGTTTAAACAAAAAATACTCCACTAATCAGAGACTATATAATCCGAACAAAAGTCTCCAGTGAAGTCGAATCGTGCTTCGCTGAAACAGGCGTTATTTGTATTGATTTGTGTTTCAAAAGATTGAAAATACCAACTCTCATTCATAGCAATATATTTCACATAAAAACAATGAATGTCCAATCAAATTCAATCCCAAAAGCGATCACTGTAAGATCAAGTCTCGACTTTTACAGATGAGCGCTCCTATCCGGTGGATCATTTTTTAAAAATTCGCACTCACACTCTAGTCTCCGACCGATTCGCTCTTCGATCAAATCTTTTGCAATATGGGGATCATAATCGTATATTTTACAAAATGGCTTCCATTCTGGATTCACCCGAGTGTGAAGCTGACCGCATGTTAATTATGAATAACAGCACAAACTTCAGACAGCGCCAGCATAATTTTTTCAATAGGCACCCTCCTTTTTCATGTTTTCCATGTTTCCATTGAAATCGACTTGTGACCTTCAGGACATGTAAATCCCTCACCTCCAAACATTGATGGCATTTTTCTTTTTCCGAATAGACTGAATCCTCCTCTCTGTTCATGTTTAATGTCAAATGGACTTTTTCCATGTCCAACGGTAATTTCCTTGAGCTGACCGCCATCATAAGTTTTTCCGCAGATTTTGCGCATCACTGTGCCCAGACCCTCGCTGATTAAATCTAAAGCGACATAACCGAAATAGTCTTGCTCATTTGGATTTAAAATAGTTCCACTGACGCCCGTTTAGAAAAGTTCCAATAATCGGGCAATCTCATCAGGGGCATACTCTGCCTTTTTGCCAATAAGGCGCTTTTTCACCTCCTTCTGAGCAAATTTAAATACGGCACTTTCGGTTTGGAAAATCACAGTTTTCATGGGGGTTCCTCCAAAATCCCCGGTTAAAACGCTCGCCTTAAATATTTATATATATAGACCGGTGAGATATAATCGATTTTATTGCTGTGCAGAGAGTAAATGTGCGGAAATGAGATCGGGTAATTAGCACTGATTATAGTGCAATTGAGAATGCCACAGAAAATTTTCATAATCTGCATACAATAAAGGCTGTTCAATTATCCTATATGTCCGATTTTACATGGCATGTCTCAGTTGGGAATTTCGGATTTAGCCAATTTTATGATTAGAACCTTTATTGCTAATTAGCCTTAAGTCTAATTTAGACTTTAGAGAATCAAATCAAAACTGATATTGCTATTGACGATTTTTTATTTTTATCGTAATTTAATGAGATGATTCTATCCTCATGAATTTATTTCTTTTTTTGGAAATAATGGGCAATCATCCGTTTTTCAGTCAATTAATTTAAGATAAATTAAAATTCCTTAACCTTTGGAGTTATCATGCCATTCGATTTCGAATCGTTAGAGACCCAAGAAGTGCTCGCCAGAATTTTATCTGAACCATCAATTAGTTCACAAGATATTGTTAATAAATTGTATCCGAATAAAGACAATAGAGAAAAATCAGATATTTTAACTGTAGTTAGAGAATTTGTTGAAAATAAAAAGATTAAAACAGATGGAAAATTACCGAAACTTATACATAGATTAAGATTTTGTTGGGCGGTTTTGCGACAGGCTGACCTTATCCTTAGAAAAACTAAAGCTGGGGATTTCCCAGATATTATTAATTCGGGATATTTGTTAAATTTGTTTTTAGATCTATTTCCAAGTCAAACAATTCATAGCTGTTTATTAGAATCATTATGTTTGAAACTTGGAATAGATAAGAATGGTGTATTTGTATCCCATTATGCCGCGTTTTTAAAACAGACAAAAGCAAAACCATTAAATATTTCTATCAAAGACAGTGAAGGAAATCTATATGTTGGCAATTTGCAAAAACTCACCTACTGGATATTAAGAAAAAACCGTTATCAGTATGTGGTATTAGATGAAGAGGGATATATTAAAATAAATTTCCCATATTTGGCAAGCTACATAGGTGAGGAGCTTCCGAAGTATCTTAAATCAACTGATTATCAACAAAGCGAGCAAATAAGGGAAGAAATAGAAAGTCAGATAGATACTTGGCTAAATTATTGCTGTCTTCAGGGTGAAAATTTGCTATCGCCACCTAAAGAAAAAAAAGAGTTGGTTTCTTTTTTTCTTAAGGACAACAAATTAACAAACAAAATATTCGTAACAGAATCTACTGTAGATACTAAGTCTAAGATACATATTTCGGAATTAAAACTTACAATATCAGAGTATGCAAATGAAAATAAAAAGTTAGAGTCTCAAATTGATTTGCTGAAAAAACAGTCAGTTGAGATGAAGGTAGAAGTCCCAAAAACTCTTCAACATGAAGATCCTGCACCTATCGAACCAGTCAGTCGAGATTTCTTAAATTTCCTAAGAATTATAGATTCTAAATATTCTATTGATGTTCTGGAATCTGTAAGCTTAGGTGATGATAAATCAATAACAATCAAGAATTTTTTGGGTCACTTTTTTTATAGCTCGAGAAAGAATGGATTAACGTTGTACCCATCTGTGGAAGAATTTAATTTGAATTATGAACAATCAGGTCTTTACAATTGTGTAGGATTCGAAATTCTACCAGGAGAATCGAAACTCGTTGCTGTAGAAAAAAATGGATGGGCAATAAAAAGAGAAGAAAGATTATTTCCAATAAAAAAGGCTATAGTTAGGGAGAAAATGTAGCTTATAAAGAGGATTTGATATGCATAATAATGTTAATCCCGCTGTGGGTATAGATTTAGGGACCACAAATACAGTAGTCGCTGTTCAAATAGATCCGATGGGGCCGATGATATTAGAAATTCCGCAACCAGTATCTGAAAGAAGTATTGTAGAACCCATATTGAACATTAAATCTGCCGTATATTTTGAAGACAATAGCAACGTAGTTGTAGGTGAGTTTGCTAATCCTAAAATTTCAGCCTTTCGATCCATGAAGTCTAATATGGGCACGCGTTGGAAAGTAAAACATCCTTTTAGGAAACAATTTATAACAGCTTCATACATCAATGCCCATATACTAAAGCTTGCACATCAGACTATTATAAAAAAGTTCCCCAGCTGGGATAGCTCAGCTTTAATAACGGTTCCTGCCTCTTTTAATACAGATCAAAGGAATGATACGATTGTTGCTGCAGATTTAGCAGGATTTAAAAATGTTAAACTTCTTGATGAACCAACTGCAGCTTTTTATTATTTTTTTAACCAACACAGAGATTCAAATGAATTTAATGATTTGAAAAATATTTTGGTATTTGATTTCGGTGGAGGAACTCTTGATGTTTCAGTAATAAGTATAAAAGATGATAAACATCAGATGATATTAGATGCAATAGGACGATCCAGATATAATAATATAGGCGGAGACGATATTGATTTAGAATTAGCGACTTTTTTGCTCGGATGTTGGGAATATAAACAGGGTCAGGAGGTAACAGAGTTATCAAAAAGTCAAAAAGAATATCTTTATCGCCTTTTTATTACAAAAAGTAGTCTTTTTAAAGAAGAGGCAGAAGATTATATTATTAACGATTTAGAATTGCCTGAGTTTGTAATTATTGAGGAAGATCCAGATTCCCAAGTCGGAAATTTTCGTAGAACAATGTCATTAAGTCAATACGAAGCAGTGACTGGCAAATTTTTACAGAATAAAAGTGACTTAAATATTTATAGACCTATCGAAGAGGCGTTGTCGGTCGCTAATAATATTGATTCAAACTTTTCGAGGAAAAGTTTAGATTTGGTTTTGTATACTGGCGGATCTACAAAAATACTTGGAGTACAAAGGGCACTAGAATCCTATTTTTCGGGAAAAATTTGTTTGTCAATTGATGAAGAAGATGCATGCAACACCGTTGCTTTGGGAGCTGCAGCATGCAGGTACGATGAACTTTTTAAAGAAAAAAATATTTTGATGACAAATAGAATTTTAGAGAATGTTTTTACTAGAACCCCTAGTAGTAAATTGTATACTACAATATTACCATTGGAAACAATCCCAACTAAGAATTTTTTAAAGGTGGATAAAACTTTTAGAACTGACAGACCACTTATTAATCTAAAATTCCCATTATTCAGGGGAGTAAGTAAGCAAGACCATCAACTTGCACCAATGAGAGATTTGGAAATCCCTCTTGATCAAATTATTGAAGAATCAACCCCATATTCACTACATTATAGATTAACTGAAAATAAAACAATTGAATTAAAGGTGATATTTGAAACACGACAGGGACCAATCGATGGAAAAGCCAAAGTTAAAATATTCGACGATATGGTAAAAACGAAAAATGATACCCCCTTATGTAAAGTTAATGCAATATAGGTGAATTCATGGCACCGTTAATTGACCTTCGTTCAGGAAAAACGAAAACTGTAGCCACATTTTTTAAAGCAACGGAATTAATTGGTTCAGGGCATTTCGCTGAAGTTTATAAATCATATGATTTAAGATCTCAAACGGATCTGGCGCTCAAAATATACCTTGGAACAAATGAAATTGCCTATGAGTTAGCCAAAAACGAATTTGACGTTTTGCAAAAATTAGAGGCTTGCAATAGCGAATATTTTCCCAAACCAAAAGGAGGATTAAAAAAGTTCAAACTCCATAATCGCCATCATCCTCTAATTGCTATGGAGTTAGGAGAGTGTAATTTTGTAGAACCGATTAACAATTCAATAATCTCCTTGAAGGATATAATACCAGTAGTAGGAAAGAAAATTGAATCCAAGGATGTGATTGCAGAATTTTGGTCCAAAGAACCTTTTGCAGAATTCATCCTCAATGTTTGCGAGGCTTTAATTCTATTACATCGAAATGAGATAATTCACCGCGACCTTAAACCCGGAAACATTCTATTAAAGAAAAGCCCAGGTGATTCGTATATTAAACCATTTTTCCTAGACTTTAATACTAGCACAAGGTCAGGGAGCCAGAAAGCAGTTGGTGGAACTGAGGGATATTTACCTCCCGAAGTTATTTCAGGGAAAAGAAAGAATCCTGATGTAATTGATGATTTATGGGGAATATCAAGAATTATTTTAGAGCTTATTTATGGAATTGGATCAAAAATTGATAGCATTAAAAATTATCAACAATTAATAGATTCTGAAATCCCGAACGGTACAGAAGATTTTCTAAGCAAAGCTCTATCTTTAAATCCTGATGAAAGATATCAATCAGCTGATGAATTATATGAAGCTATCCGAAGTTGCCTGATTGTTGTTAAAGGAGGAGAGCAAGAAATAGAAAAAGGTGATGAGAAAACAGATAATATTGAAATTAGTAAAGATGAGGTTTTATGGGCTAGGGAAAGTAAGTTTAGAATATATTATGATATTATCGAAATTTTAGCGGGAGAAACTGAAATACCTTTTTATAAAGAAATTAATGATAAAGTAACATTTATTTATTCTTCTTTTGCACAAGATGATACTCAGTCTTTCGACTTGGAGGATGAAATTATTAGTCTAGGGGTTAATGCAATACCTTCTTTAATAGAGGAAAGTTATAGATTATCTATTGATTCTTTTGAATTTAATTCAATAGCAGGCGCTATTTTAAAATTATCGAAATCTAAACAGGACTTAGCAAAAAGGACAATCGAAATATTTTGTACATCCAGCGATTATAGTGTTAGAAAATTATGTAGATCGCTATGTGATAGTTTGTGTTTTTTCCCAACAAATTTAATGGAAAGTATAATCGAGAATGATTCACTTTATTTACCTCATGAAAGAGTCGAAATTGCAGATCTGTGTATTAATTATTCAAAAGATCGCAGTGTCATGATGTCCCTAAATCAGTACATGTGTAGAGAATATATTTTAAATGAAAACATGTATTTTGATCTAAGAGATAAGATAGCACTAAGGGTAAAGGATTTATCTTTTCAAGAAAAAGCAGCTTTGATTGTTGAAGATACTAAAATGCGAATATGGGAAGAGTTAGAAGATTACGAAAAGCTACCTCCTAAATTTCAGGAAAAATTTGACGAAGGACTGAGAGAGTTATTTGCCGATTCTTTCTCTTCTTTAGGAGATGAGGCGTTATTATATGCAAAAACCAATTCGTTGCCCTCTAGATGTGACGAAAATGTGCTTCCCATTGCGAGAGCATTTTTGCGAAAGCTTGCTCAAAGACACAGACCTGCTAGAGATTGGATTTTTGCCAATCTTCAAACCAGTCCTCAAACTGACTTCTTTCTTGCTGTAAAAAATCTTCAGGATTTAGATTTTAAAGAAAAAAGAATACTCAAGGATGCAGCTAATAATTTAAGCATCGAATTTTCTGATGATGATGATTTCGAAGTTTCCTTCAATAAATATTTACAATATGGATCTAAAAAGTATCAATATTCACTCAAAAATAACTGGGGAATAGAAACTATTAATATGATTAAAAACATTGTAAGAATAGAAAAAGATGAAAAAATACTCAAACGCATAATTTATTTACTAGAATATTTCAAAACTAAGCACAGATCTGGGATTGTAGAAATATTGGTGGAGAATTGGGGTACGCTTTCTTCTATCGATTACAGATTTGTGGTCCATTTACTTACTCACTATTCTATAGATAGCCAGATACTTAGAAAGAAAGTTGAAAATATCCTAATACAGGATTTCGGTGATGGTCAAAAGGAAAAAATAGCACGAAAAGGCATCGAAAAAGTACTTAAATAAGGAAAAACATTGAATGCACAAATAATCAAATTCGGCGATTCTCCGCCAGGTCTTGGCGGTCAATACGAAAGGAAGGTCATAGAAAGTTTATCTAAAGTTCTTTCTCCTCCGACTATAATGGTCACAAACCCTTGCTTTCCACAAAGCAATTCCTTTTTTTATGAATATGACATAATTCTTTTAAATCCGTATTTTTGTGAAATAATTGAAGTAAAATATCTTTTCTCTCCTGTTAAGGTTTATGATGATTGGCTCGAAAGCATAAATAATTTTCTGGTTCCTGGGATATTTTCAACTTTAGAAACTAAAGCTAAAGTTCTTAAGAGCAAATTCAGAAATCCGAAAGACAAGCTGTTCTGGGAAGGTGCACCATGGGTGAGGAAACAGGTTATTGTCGGTCCCGATGATACACAAATTCAATTTAAATATAAGGATCACGAGAAGAATGAAACTGTGATTAAACTAAATAAAGCAAGAAAAAAGTATAAACTTTTAGAAAAACAAAATGAAGACGATTCTTTTAAGGTTCAAAAATTTAAAAAACTTAAAAATATGATAATAGATTATTCAAATAATTTGCAAGACTTCAGCAAAAGATCTAATAAAATTGGCAGATTTCACATTAAGCGTGAAACCAAAATTGATTCACCAACTCCCGAATATTGGGCATGTGATGAGCACCCATGCCCAGTTGATGTTCATTTAAAAGAATTTCCATTCAACCCGAATACTACTGACAAAGAAATTCAAAATCATTTAACAAAAGTAACCTACGGAATGCAGATTTTACGAAATCTTCGCCATCAATATATACATTGTGTTATAGGACATTTTCAAACTGGATATTCGCTTGTACAGGTAAGTGACTGGTTTGATGGCTATAAATTGGAAAACAAATGGGATAGTGTAAAAGAACTAGTTTTATTTGAAAAAATCATTTTAATGGTGAAAATCGCTGAAGGGATAGGTTATTGTCATAATAAAGGAGTATTCCATAGAAACATATCTGCGGATAACATACTTCTAAACGAAGATTTTGATGATGTTAAAATATCTGGTTTCGACTTTGCGAGGGACATAGATCTAAATGTAACTCTCACAAATGGAAAACTCCTTGAAAGGGATGAGAATGTAATTACCCCTGAAGAAATAATCGAACCTGGTGATTTTAAAAATTATAACTTTCGTCTTTATGACATTTACCAATTGGGATTATTATTTTACAGGATTTTAGAAAATGGCAGGAGACCATTTAGTAATGTTTTAGATTATTGTACAAGCCCCTCATTTGATATCCCGTTGATAGCACACGCGAAAGAAAAAGGAATTATGAAGACACAGCAGCTTATCTGTGAAATGATCGATATAAAGCCAAAAAATCGAATTGATCCCATTGAAAAAATTATTGATAAATTGAACGAAATCATTTTACTATTTTAATAATATTGTCATCAAATTCAGGAAACATGGATTCAAACAACATATGAATTCAACGCGCTTTAAATCATTGATACGCTCATGTTTTATAGAGTATGCAAAGAAACATTGTTTGCCATAAACCGAATATAAAAGAAAAATAGTATTCAAAATAATGTCAGATAATTTTCTGATTCCATCCTATGAAAATATAAACAGGAAGCAGGGGTGGACAGAACGGTTAAACAAGCGACATCCTCAGGTTCAAAACGCCTACGAGATACAATCGTCAAATAGTTCAGATGCGATATTAATGAGCATATTTTCCATCCTAAATCGAATAATTGAAAAGGGATTCTTAACCTTTTCGGGATGTCCGATATTAATGCAGAATTTGGGATAAAACCAGAAATTCATCTAAAAAATGGTTAAGGCGACAAAACCGAAATCGATCTGGCATTTGAAAATATAATTATCGAAACAAAATTGACGGAAACAGATTTGCACAAAAATCCGTAGACATTGTTAAATATTACATCAATGTTGAAAAGGTAATTCATTTCACTGATCTGCCCAATAACGGGAAAGCAATTTTTCATTACCAAATAATCAGAAATATTCTGGCATCTGTTCAATTAACCAAACGGCATATTTTAATATGTGATGATCGCAGAGGGGATTTAATCAGGTGCTACTATGATGTTGTAAAATGTATCAGAGATGTTGGGATCAGAAAAAGCTGCAGTATAATTTTTTGGCAAGACATATTCAATAAGATTGGTAAGGAATTAAAACGATTTTTATCAGATAAATATGGAATAAATTAATCTTATAAATATACCAATATGAAAGCTTCCTTATTCCAAATCCTGAAAACTCAAAACAAAAAATGAGGGGCCGACGGTATGTAATCTCCCACCCATTTTTTCCTAAATTGTTTATATGCCAGGTCAGTAGTGTCCGGTTAAGAATCAAATAATTTCAGTTGTTTATGGCTTATAGTAGTTGTATTCCTGTAATCACCTGCTGTGAGCGCTTTTAAAATGGGTATTTTCTCAAAAAGAGATATACTTAAAATCTGTAAAATAGTGTAGAGAGACAAATCAATGTTCAATCGCTTTTTCATTATGGCAACCAGGACATAAATCGATATGGCGATCCAGATTTGAGTTTTAACAGCATTTTCAGATGTGCCATAAAAGCTTTTAATTCTCAAGTGCTGCTTGATCCATTTAAAGAATATCTCTACACGCCACCTGTATCGGTATAGTTCAGCAATTGTTAGTGCCGGAAGTATGAATTGATTTGTGAGAAAGACAAATGACCTACCTTTCTCAGCATCGAAGTATTTTATTCGGCGCAGTTTTTCCGGGTAGTCTTTTTTGACGTAAAAGCCTGTTGGTACAACTGTTTGGTCGTATCTAACGCCAGTGCTCTTATCAACATTGTGCGAGTATATACGACGCAGTCCTGTGTTAGTTTTCGAGCGAGTTACGAATATGGCTGAGTTCTGATGCATCTGGTATAATCGTTGAAAATCAAGATAGGCACGATCCATGACATAGATAGCGCCCGGCTCCGGTATCAGGTAATCAAGAACATTGACATCGTGAACTTTACCGTCAGTGATCCAAATGAAAGTTGGGATATCACCACGCAAATCTAATAGTGTATGGAGCTTTATAGCAGCCTTGGTTCTGCGAAAGTGAGCCCATGGAAAAACAGACAAACATAGATCGATTGTTGACGAATCCAGAGCATAGACGGTTTCTTTCAATTCAAGACCGAAATCATCATCAACATATAGACCGCGAGCTTCGTGGATTAACACCTGGGCAAAGTCACTGTAGATCCGCCAATCTCGGTTTTCATTTGCATCGGCCAATGTGCTTCGGGAAACCTTGCCTCTTATTCCCATATGGTAAAGCTTCTCACGCAAAGCTCGAAGACAGCACTCAATATCCCGCAAGCTTTCACGGTAAGTTAACTGAGCGAATGCCATACATAAAAGCTGGTCGTAACACGTAAAAGAACGTACGCGGTAATTGCCTTTATGGCGGTTGACACATTGTCTGAATTTTTTGAGAGGGAGAAAATCCATTACCTGTGAGAAAATAGTCTTGCCCTGGTTCACAATGTGGCTCCTTTCACATTTTTGTTTCTGTGAAAGACCAATAAACCAGTCTTAGGGTAAATTCAAATCGATCCCTCTCATTTGTGTCAATATAGTGTGTTATATTTAATGGTTATGGGCATATCCAAAAATCTTAACCGGACAGCAGTGATCTTTTGCAATAAGGGGATCGTAATCGTATTTTTTACAAATCTCCGATAAATATTTGAAGGGCTTCCAATCCGAATTTACCCGGGTGTGAAGCTGACCGCATGTTAAATAGCTGTAATTGGATGATCCCCCCTTGACTTCAATCTTCTTCAAGCGTCTTTGTAACAGGTCGATGTATTCGATCATGAACTTTTGAAATATCGGTTCCTGCTCCAAATCGGTCCAGGTTTTGTCAGGAATATAGATAGTATTTGGCATCTTTTTGATTTTTGTTCTGCAACTTCAACTGATCCATCTTTTTCGTGCAGCCGAGTCAAATCAAATAGCAACTGAGAAAAAATAGAATAAAAAATTTTGCAGAGGTGATTCTTAAAGGAAAAACGTTTTTCAGAACGAATTTTTCAGACAGTTCGTAGGCGGCGGTATAATCCGGGAATCCGGAAACAAAAATGGGTTGTAATCTGCATATTGAGCGCTTTTATGATGATAGAAACAATCTGTAAGGCCATCATCCCCAGCACAATTTAATTTTCGGCACCACGACAAAAGGCAATTCCGGGAAAATGTCACTAGACAACCATGACAGAGAATTGATGGATTTCAAAACTGAAAAACTTGGGAATAACTGTGGATGGGAAATGGGTGGTTTCGCGTTTGTAGATACTTATCTAGGATTTTTGCGGAATGGATTACAAGGTGGGTTTTGGTGAGCCCTAATACGGCTTTTGGATTAAGTTTGAATACATCAATAAACTGCCCCTTGAATCTTTTCGGTATTGATGAATAAAGAGATAATCCAGCGTCACCGGTAAGGTTAATGAATACATTCCCGGTTCTTTTGTATTTGTTAATAAGACTTGATGCTACATCGATATTTTTTATATTGTGAATATTGGACAGGACAGATGTGGTGCGTGGAATTGACCATTGGTTTTTTTTAAAAGATTCCAAATCTTTTTTGAGTCTTTAATTGATATCATACCGGATAAGAATTTCTTTAAAACTCCTTGAGTTGATACGCTTGAAATGCGCTTTAGATATTTGACTGTATTCTTGGCAAACGAATCGATACCGTGCATAAAGGGTTTTGCTGACAGTATGACACCGATCCCAGATAACACCATAACGCTTACGTCAAATTTTGGATCACTCCTGAAATATTTCCACGAATGAATACCAAGATCCCTGATATCCCCATACACACAAAGATCAGATGATACAGCACCCAGGCCAGAAAAAGTGTCATACACGTCCCCTTTAATCGCTCCGATAAGAAATGATCCTGCCTTTTCTGAGCTGGTATATTTGAGATCCTCTTCGAGTGGTTTAATTTCCTCAATGTTATTGGATTGATTTTCTTTGACGAATTCGAGCAGATCCAGTGCATCGTCCCGGCGGTGTTGATTCCTTAATTTTTGGATTTCCTTTACAGGATCAAACTCAGTTCCTTTCTGTTGGATGTATAGAGCCAGCACAGATGATAATGCTATTAAGAGCACCACGACGAATTTGATACATTTCCAGCATAATTTTCCAATCAATATATTTCCCTTTCCCTACGTTACCCAGGTTTTCATTGAAATCAGCTCATGATTTTTGGGGCATTCATAACCTTTTCCCCCAAAGCGTCCCATTCGTTTTTCTTTCTTTCCAAAAAACCTTTTCATAATACCTCCTTTTCGTTTGATGTTGGTTTTGAATGGCGATGTTCCATGACCAACGATTGTCGGTTTAAGCTGATCGGGTTTATACGTCTGTTCACATGTTTTACAGGTGATGGAACCCTTGTTTTCTTCGATTAGTGTTAAAACGATGTATCCAAAATAATCGTATTCGTCCGGGATTTTAATGGTTTCACCGGGCGTGGTTGTAATGAAATCGATGAGTTTTATGACATCGTCAATCGGACGTTCAGCAAGTTGTTTTTTGAGATGTTTCATTACAAGGGTCCGGTCTAATAGGAAAATTGCGGTTTCAATTTCATAGATTACTGTGCGCATATACAGTTCCTTCCGGATGTGGATGGTGAATTAGTTTAACTATTTCATTCATTTATATATATAGCAGGGCGCTTTTATACTGGGAAATTTTATGAACGTGGGGTGTATTGGTCTGGTGTTGGTTTCGGATTCGCTAATGAAAAAGGGAGGCATGAAAGACAAAGGAATAAGATACAAACCTATAAGTAATTAAGATTACAATGTTTAATACATTTTGGATGAAATATTAATTTTTCTAAAAAATGTCTTGACGTGTTCGCTTATGCGAAATATACTATATGTAAATTTATCTTATGCTATTGAACTTGGCATCTGGAGAATAAAAATGAAAAACCCACCAAAAAAGTCACTAAAGATTAGCAAATCAGACAGGCTGCCGCCCTATTGGTCGTCTCAACGCGATCAATTTAATGTGTTATTAATGAAATTACCTGAATACAACGAAAGCATAAAAAAGGGACTGCCTTTCTTTACTCTTGATGAACTTGAAGAAATTAAAAAAAAATATAGAAGGGGAATTACATGGAAAGAAATTGACGAAGAACTCTCAAGAAAAGGGATGATCCTTAACAAAAATACATTTCGAAAATATATTCAAGACAATTTAATTCCCCCCTCAAATTCATATTTGAATACTGAAAAAGGGCGAGAAGCAAAATATCCGACCGATATTCTCTATTACATAAATTTTATACAATATTATTATAAAATCGCTGATAACGATTTAGTTGATACTCTTTTAGAATTATTCTCAGAAGTATCTATCAATGCGAAACAGGCTATTGAGGATAATATAGTAAGTAATTTAATGGATGCTGTGTACTATAACTTCGCTCGAGGACTTATCGGTGAGGGCGATGATGTTTTAGAGACAATCAATCAGGTGCTTCAGCACGATAATGAGTTTATGAGCGAAGTCATATCAGATTTGGAAAAATTAGGTGCTGAATTTAGTGAGAAGTACGAAAAAACAATGAAAAAACTCGAGAATTACGAAATTCAAATGTCCCAAATCACCCCCAAAGGAGGCCAAAATGACTGACACAATTTATACTAAGCATGCATCCAGTCGTCTTCGCCAAAGAGGAATCAATGTTAGAACCATAGAATTTTTAGAGAAATATGGGATGGATAATTTTGCACCAGGCGGAGCATTGAGAATATCTCTAACCCGGCGCAATGCTCAAAAAATAATAGATGCTTTGAAAAGAGATATTCATTTTATCGAACGTGCCTGTGGCACGGTTATCATAAAAAAAGAAGGAGAAATTCTTACAGCATACCATAAACAATAAAACCGAATCATGGGAGATACAACCTATTTAACGCTTAAAGGCTGGAGGAGAATGATGAGGACTTTCATTGAGAATATTATAGACAATTCATAAGGAGGCATTCATCATGCAAAACATATTGGTTGATTACGTTGGCTCTTTGAAAATTGGGACAGAGCAAATACACAAAAACTTTATCTTCGAAACCAAGAAATATTAAAATTGTGGATAAAGCTAAGAATCTGCTTAATTCGGTAATCACGACAAATTATTATCGCTATCCATCAGTTGGAATGGGTGTTGATTGCAGATTGGATTCAAATAATTTAACAGGATTTTTTCTTTCCTACAACGATCAAATTTTTCATCTATCAATATCAAATAAATAATAGGGGGGTATGATGGCATTAAAATATTTTGGTCGGTCAAATTGGGAGAATATGGCGTTTTATTTGATTGAAAAGAATTTAAACGGATCAGAAATTGTATACCGTCGCGATATCTTTTCAAATAATGATTTGTATTACTTTTCAGATGAATTCGGCCCACTATTAGGTCACAAAAAGAAGCCAATTCATCCTGAAGAGACTCTGCAAAGAACAATACAAAATTTACGAGATAAGGGATTTTTGAATTTTCTAGGGCAAGGTGAATACCAATTGACAACACAAGGTCGATCTCAGCTAAAGAACGATAAATATATTAAATTCCGTATCCTTTTTGACATTCTTAAGACAAAATCGGCTCAAGATAGCAAAATTTGACAAAGCTATTTCTTATGATTTTTAACATGGATGGGTAACATACTTAAAAATGACATGCCAGAGGATATAAAAGAAGGATTTACGTATTTGGATTCGGCAGAGAATGAGTCAGATAGGCAATGTCCGAAGCGAACAATATAATCAGCGCCGCATTGAGGGTAAATACATCTGCACTCATTCGAACACTCGGAAGAAAAAAGACACCCTCGATAAAATCGGAAAGAACCTTTATGCAGGAATCACAGTAAAGGTTGTGAAATAAAAGGCATTCCTCGCACCCTTTTGCATCTGGAGATTGAGAGATGATACATGAGACAGGATATTTCATTGAATGGTTCTGGGCTGCTGCTGAAAAGCACATCGGAGATTCGCACCATAATAGGTTTTGTCAGTGCATAACCGAGGAAATTATCCGTCATTCTGAAAATCCCCCCTTAGCTCGTGCGTTCCTCCTGGCAAGCGTCGCTATCGATCAAGCGATGCGGCATAATCCCTTTTGCGAATACGAGGCTTTTGCTCGCCAGTTTAGCTTCCCACGACTTGAATCACACGTGGATTGGGGAGAAGTTGGGGCTGAATGGGTTGTCGATCCATACCACAAATTTGACAAGAAGATGGATTGGCCATTGGGGGCCAGTGTGTTCTGTCAGTTGGCTGATGACATTAGGGCATGGCTCTCAAAGTCGACTTGGAGAGAGGCAGCAATTCGTACCTTCGCAGTACAATCCAAGGGCTTGGCGGGGTTGTTCGCAAAATATGACAAAGAGGCGTCAGACGTCATTTTAAGGTCTTTGGAACATGGAGAAACACCCCAGCCTATCTTCAAAATGGCGGAAGTTTTTGAACGCCCCGACCTTGTGATACCCCTCTTGAAATTAATCGATCCGGGAAACAAGGAATGGGATAGAATTGTGAACGCCGGAATTCAGATTGCCCGTGAACACCCCGACCTTGTGATACCCCTCCTGAAATTAATCGATCCGGGAAACAAGGAATGGGATAGATTGGTGAACGTCGGAATTCAGATTGCCGGGGACAAACGTGATGGACTCTTGGGGTTTGAACTGACGAAGGTTGTTGGCCCCAACACGCCGAAAGGGCTTGAATTTCTTGGCATTCTGCTAAAAATCGTGACAGGGCGTGAAGACACAGAATTGGCAATACGAGTACTGAAATGCCTCAGTCTGCCCGATTTCATGAGATCACCATTCATCGACTTTATAGCTCAAATTGTTAGGTCCGGCGGTGATGGTTTACTGGCATTGCAACTCTGGAATTTATCAAACGATGGGGATTTGTACCGCGAGGAAGCTCTCAGATTCGCTGTTAAAGCTGCAACCAATTCGCGGAACCCAGATTTCGTATATGACATAGTTCGAATCGTGGGCAAGGATCATCCTTCTTATCCGGACCTTGTCAGTCAATTCTTGGTTGCATTCCGGAAGCGGCCCAAACAGTCCACGTTCGAGAACCTATTGAAAGTACTTGGGGATGAGCATCCGAATCTCTATTCGGTTTTGAATCTTGCCAATAAGTGCAATCTTCGACTTTCTGAAAAACACAAAATTCTAATCACCCAGGAGCGTAGGAAAGTGCATCGGCAAAAAATTCTTCGCCAAGGGGATTATAGATTAAATCCACGGCACAATCATCTGGCGGCTATGGCACAGTGGCGATCGGTTGAGCGATTGGCATATATTGCACGAGACCGCGACCGGAAATTGGCATACTATCCGGCAGGTTGGGCAGACGTTGACGATGTGGATCTCTCACTCCTCGACGACGATACCCGGAAAGCACTTGTAGAAAAACTCCGGTCGGTTCGAAAAGGTCCTTGGCGAAAACTGATGGCCAGACTTCAAAGTACAGACAAATAAACCAGAACGAGTCACTGAAAAGTAACAGATCCACACGTTGCCATTATCAATTTTTCTGATGAGGTCCGCGTTGTAAGGGTAATGCTCGATTGACGATTAAGATCATGAAGGATGTTGCCAAAAAATGTGGCGGCGCTGCCTATCGCCAACATATAGAAACGTTTACACAAAATTATTGTGGGAGTGCGCTGCCGGGCACCGATGGGAGGCGATACCCCTGAATGTCCGGGCGGGGAGTTGGTGTCCGGTATGTGCGAGGGGCTAAGGAATTTTGAATTGTACCAAATGGGTGATGTTTGGTATCGTATCGTTATCTTGAAGCTCCTGGTCTGAAAAAAACATTGATTTGCGTTTGATATCAAGTTTAAATCTATGTCCGTAACTGGGTGACATTTTGTTTTTTGGCAAGGACTCAAATGGCACTTAAATAAACGGATATCATTATAAAAGTTATGATATCCAGACCCATATAATCATGTTATGCATCAGAAAATATACAGGAGTATGAAATTGAAAAAATATAAATTATTGTTTTTGGTTGCATTATTTATTAGTGGTTGCGTCACAATTCCAACTGCAGAAAAGTATAATCAACAACTGCAACAATTCATTGGCTTACATGTAAGCTATATCGAGAAGAGCATGGGCTATCCTACAAGTAAAACAGAAACCTTCAATGGGGACATAGTATATGTATATGATAAAAGCTCAACATATACAACACCGACCCAATCGAGAACAACTTATACCCCGGCAGTAACTGCTGGCGGTGTAGTTTATGTTCCAGCTAAATCCAAAACAAGCACAACGGGAGGTAACATAATTATCCATAATTGCTCAACATTTTTTACCATCAATAAAGTTACAGGAATAATTGAACATATCCGATTTGAAGGTAACGCGTGTAAGGCAAGATAGATAAACAATATAATTGTGCATAACAATAAAATCAACATGGACAAAATAAAGCGCCATTTCACTACGCTTTATTTTTCCGGTTATTAAAAACAACACATATTAAAAGGAGATACTAAGAGTGGATATGAAAAATATTCTCGAAAATAAGAAAAAACTAAATATTGATTTGTATATGTCGCCTAATGGGTTTGAAATAATTACAAATATACTGAAAAGTAATAATGAGGAATCACCTCAAGTATATGTCCATGTTGGAAGTGAAGGAAATCTTGAAAATCAAGTATTACGGATCGGAACTGCGCAGAACGGTGTTCACAACAGATGGATAACTAGCTCCAACGGGCATAAGAATACTTTCCTGTGGTCAATCGGAAAGGGTGATGGATACAAAAAGGGAAATGCAGAAAAATATCCAAATTATTTATTGTTTTTCGCAAGTCTTTTTCAATTAAAGACTAAACTGTATGTTTATTCTTTTCCTTCTGGAGATAAAGCTAAAGAATGCGAAGACGCTCTAATTGATTACTATGGGCCAATATGGGAACGTTATTTCGTACTATCAGGGAAAAAAAGGGATTTTCCAAAATTAGCAGGGAATTTCCCAATATTAACCGGGTCGAATAAAAACAGAAATATTGTAGCTTCAGTTGCCCGATTAGGGGGTGCGCTTAAAGTCATTGAAAAGCAGCGAAATGGGAATATTCCTTTTTCTCAACCAATCCAAGATTCAGTTGACATGAATATGCGTTCACTAAGAACTTGGTAAGCAACAATAGAAACTTGGTTTACTTTATACCGCTGTTCGGGCAGAGCGTTCTGCATTATTTGTGTTTGAAAACTTAAAAATAACCCGGCAAGTATATCATGGCAAATGTGTGAAAATGAATTGAAAAATCCGATCGAACCGGATAGTGTGTCCGAAACCAACGGTAACGTATCGTTATGTTAAATCTAATTGGTGCAAAATCTTTTCGTTTTCTGATTAAAACCATTTGGAAATAGCTCAATCCCATTATTATTCAGCCTCTATATGAGTTTCTATATTGCGATAAAATGGAGAGTCTATCCAAAATGTAATTTTAGGCGGTATTAAGCGAGCAAATATATTTGATTACAGCACATGACTTTCGGAGGAGGGCTTCATTAATGATTAGATATGTCTTATCTATGATTGTTCTAATTTTCACATTTTCAATGCTATCAGCCGAGAGCGCAAGCGAAGACACCAAACCGAATTTAGGTCGTGTTATGTGGTCTGCATTTTCTTGTGGAATTTACGCAGAGATGTCGGGCAATATCAGTGAGCAGGAAAGACTATTCGAAGTTGGTATCACAGCAGGCAGAAATTTTGTCGATGGGATAAGGAACAAAACAATCACAGATACCGAAGTTAGGAAGGCTCCAATTGGAGTCTTGATGCGGATGAACGGTCCATCTACAGATTTCATTATTGGTCGCATCTTTGAAGCTGCTGCGGAAGATGCATTCGACAGAGTAGCAAAAGAAGATAGTAGAGACTTTCCTATATATGATCCTACTAAGTGGGCGGATGATGAACTCAAAGTCATTAGGGCAAAGAAAAAATATCAAAACTCAAAATGCATCCTCATCCAGTGATTTCTTGGATACAAGTTTGTTCGATTAGCTGACCACCTTGATTCATTTATATTGTTAATGTCTTTTTATTTAAGTGTTTTTTTCGTCGGCTCTATATACAAAACGAATTAGCGCTTAATCATGTGCTGGCCGCCGACTGGGTTTTCGCTGGCGCTCAACCCCAGCCGGTCAGCACCACGTTGGGCATAAAGGAGGAAATGTGACTTATAAATTGATCTTTTTCATTTTATTTCTAAGCGTTTTAGGTTTACACGTTGAAGTTTCGGCTGAGCAGTCATCTTCATACTTAACGAACGAATCTCAACAAGACAGGAATAATGGAAATTTGCCCAATAGAGGTAGCTTGTCTGATATATTAAAGTGTGCGGGTGCTAATGAAATTTTTTGGACAACAGAGATGAGAACTAATCCTTACAGTTATAACGGACAAGAAGCTAAGCGAAAAGCTGGTTGGTACGCTGCAGTAGCGTTGGATATTTTCGGGGTCAGCACACAAGCTGTTATTGATGCTGTAAGGGCCGCTTCTGTTCATAAACCAAGATCAGAAGTTTTTGAATTTGCGCGGCGTTGCCGTAACGCACCAAATAATTGGAGGGATTAGAAACAAATAGCATATGAAAAGCCCACCATCACCATTCACAAAGGACTCGCAGGGGCGGGCCGCCTTAGTTCTGGCAAACTTTGGTATTGAATTGACACTTGCGAAGTCTATAACCCCTGTTCACCTGTGATGGTGGACGTTACGATTTCCATTTCCAATCTTGAATATTTGGTTGTAACTGGCGTTAGCGATTTATGGCAGTTATCGTTGCCCATCGAAGTCAAGATTCAAGACAGATTCAGACCGAAAATAAGGCGCAGGAAACAAAAACAGGGTGGCCCATGTTTTTAGGAAAATCCGAGGATGGTATAACGACAGCATCCTCTTGTTCGCTCGCCAGGACTGTTTGAAAAATCACTAAAAAGCTTCCTGATTTTAGTTTCTGTCTCAGTTCCCGTAATTTTCTTTTTATTTTTTGTTTCGTCTTTTTGCCTTAATACATTAACACAATCATCATTTTTTTTATTGTTTACGGCGCACCCCATATCAACACTCAATTGTGGTTGAAACACTCTCAGGTCGTCTCTACGGTGAGTTCCAAGATACGTATATGATAGTTTGTTGCCGCAGATGCTTCCACTCAAGACGATTTGAGCGATGGCACGTACTGTAATGAAAATGCTTTTCAAAACGAAAAATTTTGCTATGCGGAAGATCGAGGTTGAAAACCAAAAACCGGATCTTGCTCAGCAAAACACTGGGTTGCAGTCGAGCTGATATTTTTTCTGGAAGCAATCGATTGGTGGAAATATTAGAAGGCAATGGTGTTAAACAAATCGGAACCACCAAGAGGAGGTATTATATTCGGTATTAAAGCGGTCAAATCACCGCTTGAGTGGGAGTTTGGAGAGATCATATATCCTTTGAATTTCTGATACACAAAATAGGTTGTGGCAAATTTACCTTAACCTATTCTCGTAAATAATGTCCTGTATTTACCCTTCCAGCCAACCTTTCCGTATGTGCGGAAACAACTATCCAAACGTTTGGACAGTGCTGTCCGGAATGGTCTCGTTTATCGTTCAGAAACACCCCTCAAACGCCGTCAGATACCCGTATACAGCTTCTTTTGCCTCTGCCCATAATCCCCGCAACCACGCCAGACAGATTGTAAACGTTTACAATCCCCCTTCACATCCTGGTTGTCGAATTTCAAATCTCCAGAGTTATCGTCTCTCGGACCCTCATTGTGAAACAGAGGTGTTTTTACCTCTCATGCTTTATAGCGCCACCCCCGTCGACAATGCTGATATCATAGATAAATTTAATAATTAAACCAGTACGGCAAATTTTTTTTCGATTAATGTAATTTTTTATTTGACAGCAATATTCTATGGTGTTAAAAGTATCTTTAAGGATATTATGAAACTTTAAGATATTAATAGAGAAACGGATAGGAAATAATATAGAAAAAGAAGGTGAAGGGTAAACGCAGGCATTCATATGAAAATATTATCTTTCTGAAAATGGAGATATTTCATGAAAATTACAAATCATGCCCAAAAACGGATCAATCAGCGAGGGTTTTCTAAAAGCACCCTGGAGGTCATCATGAAAAACGGGATTAACGAAAACGCTCGCGGCGGGGCCATAAGGGTCTATTTTGGCAATAAAGAACACCAAAAAACCGTAGCGGAACTAAAAAAAGCTATTCAAATGCTGAATAAAATGAAGCTTTAAGGAAGGGTGAGCGCAGGCATGCATAGGAGAATATTATCTTTATTATAAATTTTTAAAAATGGAGATATTTCATGAAAATTACAAATCGTGCCCAAAAGCGAATTGCTCAGGAAGGGTTACCCAAAATTATTATGGACATCATCATGAGACCTTTTCTCAGTAAAAGAGAACGGCAAGCAATTGTGACAGAATTGAAACGCGCTATCCAAATGCTGGATAAAGCGAAAGGTGGAAACGTCATAATATGTGACGACCGTATTTTAACCGTCTATAAAAACTAAAGACCGCTTTAAATTAGGAGGACAATAAAATGCCGCGACAACCCAGTGGGCCTGAATTAAGGGCACAGAAATTGTTTAAACGTTTTCGGCTCAATGGTTAGTAAATGGTTCTTGTGTATCTAATTGCCCCATTTTTTCTATCTATCCTCTTGGGCAATGTAACCAAATTTCAATATGTGACTGATATCATAGCTCGATTTAATAATTGAATAGGGATGTTAAATTTTTTTTCAATTAGTGTAATTTTTTAGTTGACAGCAATATTCTGTGGTATTAATATATCTTTAAAGATATTTGAATACATTTAAATATTAATGGAGGAACGGATATGAAACTCAAAGATTTGACGGATAAGGACCTCAAAGACTTAAAAGACTTAGTTGAATTAGGTGAATCGCTCAGAAACATACACTCATGGATGATCCTTAGAGACATCCAATATAAGGAGGCCGTAGAAAAGGGATTGCCATTTTTTTCAGAAGCTGAGTTGGAAGAAATCGAATATAATCCGCACCATAAGAATGGGATAACATTTGGTGAAATCGAAAAGATTCTTTCCAAAAAAGGAATGATACTAAAACTCCCAACCTATAAGAGGTATATAGGGCTTAAACTTATTCCGGAAAGCACAGGGAGAAAAATGGTCAAAAAAAAACGTGTTGGCTTTTATCCGGTAAGCGTCATCCGAAAGATAAATTTTATTAAGTATGTATTGTTCGCAAATATGGATTTCGAAAAATCCCTATCACGGTTTCAAATTACAGCATATGAGGCAGCAGCATATCCCGGGGAAGACTTCATGATGACGGAATTTCGGGACGGATCTGCACGCCCTGCGATTTTAAGGTGTTTAAGTACACTATATAGAAAAAATGTAATCGACGAAGCAAACTATAAAAAAATTCAAGAATTAGTTTGTGAAACAGAGAGGGAATTAATAAACGCGCGGGATAAATTTCACGAAGTTGAAGATTTACTCAAAGGAATAAAGATCGATGGAATACTTGGTTTAAGAATGATTTTGGAGGAAAAGTAAATTAACTCAGCATGTATATGGGGGTAAACATGAATTGCATTTTAACATATCACGCCAAAGTTCGTTCTCAGCAAAGGGCCATAGGAAACGAAATATTTAAATGCATACAAGAACACGGCGAAACAGAATATGCTCCCGGGGGCGCACTTAAGCGCTCGATTACCGGCTGGAAAGCGAATAAGATTATCGGTAACTATAAAAAAAAGATTCGCACGATCGAAAAGGCCAGGAACATTGCTGTTATAGAAAAAGAAGGCCATGTCTTAACCGTGAAACACGAGTATAAACTCAAGAATTAAACGGATAGGGGGGTAAATACTATTCATGAACCCAGAAACGAGGCACGAAGCACTCCGGCAATATCATAAAGACGCTGCGATCTGCGTACGGTGTCGTTCAAATGGTCTGATACATCGTCATCCGGATGGTCGTTGGGCTCGCCCACTTTTTCACGAGGAAGGCACTTGTCGCAGTGGTGTCCTCTTCGTCTTTGAAGCTCCAAACTTCGATGACACTTATGATCGCAACAAAGGTCGTATGACATGTGACCCATCCACTGATCAGACTGGTCAGTTTCTGTTTCGACTATTGGCTCATGTTGGTCTGACTGTTGAGGATGTGCTTCTTACTAATTCAGTTCTCTGCTTGCCCGCTGAACAATCGGGAAAGTACCCAGTAATCAGTCGCCAACGAGATACCTGTTCACATTGGCTTGGTCGCCTTATTCAAGATGTCAATCCTGGTGTTGTCGTAGCGTGTGGTGGTAAAGCCCTTAAGGCAACCGATGTACTTGAACGTCACAGACTATCACTCTCATTTGGCGTGGGTAAATTCCACCTCTGGTACGGACGAAGACTTCTTCCTCTGTACCATACTTCTCCACTGGGCAGGATAACACGATCAGAACAGGAGCAGTTTTCGGATATCACCGTACTGAATGAATACCTCAACCAGATTCCACGGGCGCGCCAGAAACGCTTCAGGCCGAGAGGTGTCGGATACAAGGAAATTCCAAAAACTGAATTTCTGACTGACGAATTCGTCCAAAAGAGGATTTCGAAACGAGAAGAAAAACGAAAAGCCACAAAATACATGAAAGACCATACTTTTCAATCTTTAGCGAAGCGCGATCAAGAAGGTCGACAACCTCGACGTATAATTGTACGGCGGTCAAAATCAATGGATATTGGCAAAATGAGCAACTCTATCAATATGAGGAAGGGCGAAATAAATATGTTCGTATTAAACACTGACGCTACGTCCTTTGGTGGCAACAGCCCACATAACATTTGGTTCGAGCAAGAAGCCGCATTCACTGGAGGTCTCTTTGATGATCCCGAAGGATACAGGAAATATGGAGAAAATGTACTAGGAAAATTAACCCCTGGAGATATTATCATAATGTACGCTAACAAAATTGGAGGGGTTGGCGTCGGATCTGTTATGGAATATTGGGATGGTTTGCGCTTTAGGGAAAAACAACAAGTATACATGCACCCATACGAACAAGAGGAATATAAAGTGAAAACGAACTGGTTTGCTGATTTAAGATCAAGACCAATTCAGGCATATGACATTATTGAAAATAATAACAATGCCCTCTTAAATAGAACGTTAGTGCGACTATCTATCCCAGATAATATCGTAAATATGCTGAAAAAGTATAACGTTAAGATTATTCTCCAATAACGTGAAGGTGATAAGGTAAACTAAGAATGTGCCTTTTTGTTTTTTAGATAACGATTTCCATTTGAAACCTGAAAGGAAAGCGGATATCAGCGGATTCAACATTTCATGCAGAAATCCCTGCCATACAGGATCGCCCGAACACCTTATGACCATGGGTCTTGCGGATCGTACTGAATCTCAGCATAATTAATTCGGCCAGTGGATACATCTTTTCCTTTTGCAACGGCAGCACTCTGCTCGATTATCCTACTTCATCAGTCCAAATAAATAATTTTCTTGACAATACAGGCACTTGCTGTTTATTAAATTGAGTCCGCTGTTCCGGTAAATTACGGGATAAGGTGAAGGGGGGATAAATGATAATGGGGTCAAAAAAGAGTTGGTAAGGGTCAAACGTAAATTTGACCACTATTCGAGGGATATTAATAATGAAAAAATGCATCATATTCATCCTATCAACATCACTTCTAATAGCTTGTGCATCGCAACCCGAAAAAATTCAAAAACAATCAGTCTCACCATTAATCTATAAAGACCATAACTGTAATCAAATCGCAATGGAGATGGAACGAATAAATAATAGGATTTATAATCTATATGTGAGCCTCAAAAAGAAAGCCGATCATGATGCAGCACAAGCTGTTGTCGGTTGTGCCTGTTTTCTCCCTACTTTGTTATTACTCGAGGGCGGTGACGGTCCGGAAGCAATTGAATATTCGCGATTAAAAGGCGAACGTGAAGCTTTGGAAAAAATTGCTATACAGAAAGAATGCGATCCTAAGCTACTCCCCACGTTTGTTGACTATGAAGAAAAATATAGAAAGAAGCAAGAGGAAATTCAAAGACAATTCGAGCAGGATGAGAAGGATAGATTGCGCAAAAGAGAAAATCAATAATTTAATCCCTAAGCCTTTTTCACCAGTTTAATATCGTATCGTTATGTTGAAAACCTTTTAGAAATCTTAAAGACCACGCTTGCATCGGGTGAGGATGTCCTGATCAGCGGGTTTGGAAAATTTCAGGTTAAAGATAAGCGTGAGCGCAGAGAGCGGAATCCGGCAACAGATGGCCATATGATCCTTCCTGCAAGGCGGGTGGTTACGTTCAGGTGTTCCGGGCAGTTGCGGGGTAAGGTGAATGGGGGATAAATGCGTACCGGTGACCAGCGACTACGTATCGATATATTGAAAATCCCGGTATGAAGAAACATTGATTTGCGTTTGATATAAAGTTTAAATATATGTCCGTAACTGGATGATATTTTGTTTTCTGACAAGGAATCAAATGGCACTTATAAAGACGGATAATATTACAAAAGAGACGATGTCCAGATCCTCATAATCATTTGATGGCCCGGGTTACGAGGGAATTATGCCAGTGTATTGTGATAATTGTAGTACAGAACGAAAAGATGATAGTAGAATTTGCCCAAAATGCGGAAAAAAATTCGGTGGTGAACTTTGGGTGTTGATGTTTGGTATCGTATTGGGCATTGTTGCTCCTTTGGCACTGTATATTGGAGTCAAAACGGGATCAATAAGGGGGGGGGAGACGATCCAGTTAAAATTTTAATCGTGTGGGAGTTGCCGATATGGACAGTAACTGCAACACTTTATGACCACAGTAGGATTCGTTCAAAAATTTATTTTTGGGTGGGTGGTATAATAACTATTCTTGCTGTAATCTGGGCTAATAGTTGAATAATAAGTTTTACTTATCCGAAAAAAAAGCTGATTCCCTCGTGTGATTCTTGTCAGATCAAATCTCGATTTTTACAAACAAATCTTGGCAAAAACCCCTATGTTTTGTGTCTCTTGTTTAGAGATCGTCGATTGTAGGGGCTCTCTGACGTTCTGGCGGTATTTTTCTGGAGTCCCCATGCGCGAATATCTTGATATCGTTATTCCATCTGCCCTGTACGGTAGGTTCAATCCCGTTGACATGAACGGTTCGATTTCATAGAGTGCCAAACGAATTTCGTATTGAATTACAGTAAATTAAAACTTGTATGGTATAAGATGCGAATCAAAGTAGATGGATATTTTGAATAAAGAAGACCTCGATACAAGGTTAGAATCTGTTGGGAAAAATTGCGTTTTAGGTTTAGCTGCAGTGACGTTATTTAAAAATCAAGAAGCATGGAAATTACTTGAGAATACTGATTTAGAAGTTGGCAACTATAGGGTTGATTTAAATCGAGTAGTGAAACAGTTGAAGAACAATAAGAAGGGAGGCGCAATTGAAGAATATATAAAAATGCTTTTTAGGGCGTTGCTTAAAGAATCTTATGAGCTTGTGAAAGACTATTGCAAAGATACTCGACAAATGAATCTATTAAAATCTGAAAACTGGTATCATTTTGCCAGAATTATAAGAAACTGTCTGTCACACGATTTTCGTATCGTCCTCAGTAAACAGGATAAAAGTATATTACCGGTATCTTGGAATAATCATACCATATCTGCAGATATGGATGGCCAGGATCTTGACTTAAACTTTTTTAGCTTTTGTGATGCTATAGAATTAATTGATGATATTCAAATTTTTTCTAAAAAGCGATTGGCGTAATCCACTGCCCATCATCTTGATTATAGCGCATTCCGGCGAATCAAAATTTGCCTTGTTGGTTGTAGTTGTGGCGATACTCATCGGCATCGGATAATGTAATAAACGATGAAGAGAGTGACACCCCATACATGTCAATAGGTGTATGCTCTAAATTTTAGGCTTGAGCTAATTAATAATAACCTGTGCTTAATGGGATATTTAAATGGCGTTTACAACAATTCGTTGCCCCCATTGCAATGTAATGCTTAACTTTAAATCAGGTCCAGCATGGGAGCAAGAAGAGATAAGGGCACCACATATATTTAAGTGCCATAAATGTGGGGATAGGGTATCAACAGGAAATTCAGAATGGACCGATAAATCATTTGGAGAACGATTTCGTTACAAAATTAAAATAGTCGGATGGGTTATTTCTGCGATGGTGCTTGCCTTTCCTGCGGCAGGTATATTCGCCTTGGCACTTACTGAATGGCTGGGATTTTTCGATGAAAAGTGTTTTGGTAACATACTACTTCCAGCTTTTATTATTTTTGCATCGTTTTTTGTTTGGATTACAATTAAAAATATTAGAAGCGAGATAAAAAAATCTATAGAACGTACAAATAAATCAGAGGAGTAGACGGGCATGGTCCTTACACTTTTGGAATTGGATATTTAATTTTACCGTTATCCCCCGGCATGCCAGCCTGCCTACACAGAAACATCTCTACGGGTGTCACAGGATGATTCTGGGCCGTTTTCTCGGAAAGGCCAGTTGGGTGGACGATTTTCATTCCGATTTTTTAATCAAAGTTTCTTGCTGTTGCAATCATGATATGGACGGCAACCTTGATCAAAATTTGAGTGGACATTTTCCCGCCGGGAATGAAGGGCGGACTGGATCACGATATGAACGCTCTGGATTCTGGGATGAAAGTTGATTGGAAAGAGAAATTTGAGACCAAACCTTAGTAAGGTAATACATTATTTAGGCAATATGTACCAGGCTCTGCATGATCTCCTTCTGTAAAATCAAAAAACACACAATCAATATTTTCAAATGAAGAAATAGAATAGAAAGCTGACATCAGGTAGTCCCCTGCTCCGAATGATCCCATCCTTTGCGTCAGTTGCGACTCATTATCTATCCCTACATGTACCACACGATTATTAACCTTTTTAAAAATTATTTTTGGTGCCGAATCTTTTTCAAATTCTTTATTGAGTTCCCAAATAAATTCTACAATGCTATTAAAGTTAGTGGATCGTACAAAAACAGGATTATCGATTTGGGTTGCATTCCATATACCTTGACCATAACCAGCAAAAAGATTCATAACACGTGCTTCTAAGAACTCTATCCTTTTTGACACTAATTTATTTTCACGTTGTGTACTATCAATCATGGATGACAACTTTTGTCTATCGGATTCAATTATTTTTATTATTTCTTTAGCTTTTATTAAATCTAACTTTGATTTTTCCAATTCGGAATTCTCGCATCCTAAGAATAAAAAGAAGATAATAAAGAACGAACTAAATGATATCCTTTGAATATTTTCCAAAATGGGAACCCAATGCAAAATGAGCATCTTCATAATCAGACTTGATCCGAATGGCCTGCTTGTATTCAACCGTCCTCCCCTCTCTACCCTATATCAATAATTATAGTGCTTTAAGACAGCCTTAGACATATAGTGAAGCTTGATATTTTTCTTGAAATAAAAATATTTTCTTTTTATTAAAGCTTCAAATTCATCTCCCGCAAACTTCTTGACCATGCCATCGAATCCAATTTCGTGGTATTCATCGGATTCATTATAAAACTTACGGAGTTCAGCTTCCATGTCTTGAATAGTCTTATCATTCGGCATTTTCCATATCACTCCTTGATGCTGTTATAAATCTAATGATTCGATTCCTCTGATTTATAACAAATGATTATGCGGATCTGGATATCATCACTTTTGTAATGTTAAGGGCTTGGTATTGACCACCGAAGCCAGGCTATCGCAGATCTCAACAGTCCTCCCCTCTCTGCCCGATGATTCAGAGATGTTCCCCTGTGCTATTTGTAGATAACATTGAACAATTCATTAGCCTTGTCTTTATCAAGAGTTTTGAGAATCTTGTATTGCTCAAGGACTGAGCCTCTGTCGCCTAAAAAAAGATAACCACGACCCAATGCAAAATGAGCATCTACATAATCGGGCTTGATCCGAATGGCTTGCTTGTAAGCCTCAACGGCCTCTTCGTGACGACCGAGCAGAGTATAGGAGGCTCCCAAGTTACTGTAATCCCTTGCCTGGTCTGGATCAATGCGAATGGCCTCTTTATATGCCTCAACCGCTTCTTCGTAACGACCGAGATTGAGATATGTAAATCCCACGCTGTAGTGAGGATCAGCGACATCAGGACTAATGTGGATGGATTGTTTGAAGGTTTCTATTGCCTCTGTGTAACGGCCGAGTTTGTAGTAACTATATCCAAGGTTGCAGTGAGCTTTAGCGTCATCGGGATCGATGCGGATGGACTTCTTGTATGCCTCAACCGCTTCTTTGGTACGACCGAGATTGGCATAGGCAACCCCCAGGTTAAAGTGGGCCTTAGCATAACCTGGCTTTATCCTAATGGCTTGCTTGTATGCTTTAATTGCTTTCTTGTTTTCTCCTTTATCCTGATAGGCAACCCCCACGCTGTAGTGGGCATCAGCGGCATCGGGGTCAATGCGAATGGCCTGCTTGTATGCCTCAACCGCTTCATTGGTACGACCGAGTTTGGCATAGGCAACCCCCAGGTTAAAGTGGGCATCAGCGAAGTCGGGCTTGATCCTAATGGTCTGATTATAAGCCTCAAGCGCCTCTTCGTAACAACCGAGTTTACGGTAGGCATTACCCAGGTTAAAGTGGGCCTCAACACAATCGGGATCAATGCGAATGGCTTGCTTATAAGCCTCAAGCTCCTCTTCGTAACGACCGAGTTTGCGGTAGGCAAGTCCAAGGTTGTTGTGGGCTATTGCGAAGTTAGGATCAATGCGAATGGCTTGCTTATACGTCTCAAGCGCCTCTTTAAGACGACCGAGATTACTGTAGGCAATTCCAAGGTTGTAGTTGGTCTCAGCGTCATCGGGATCTATACGAATAACTTGCTTGAATGCTTTAATTGCTTTTATGTGTTCTCCTCTATTCTGATAGGTAACCCCCAAGTTGTAGTGGGCAACAGCGGCATCGGCTGAGTCGGATGGGGTCCGGTCCTTCGATAGTGTCATCATCCTCTCCTGATTGTAGAATTTCACCGTCACGCCGCCCTTCGGTAGGGGATTCGAGATCCTTCGCAGCCTCTCGCGCGCGGTTTCTGTGGACTTGCTCTTTTCTTTTTGGAATCTAACAAATTCTGGATATTGTCGTAAAAAGGAATTATCTTTTTTCTCAATCCCGCTGTTAAAAACTTCTAATCCACGTTCCGTAATAGCGAAAGCTCCACGCCTCGGCGAATCTAATAGGCGAGCTTTTACGAGATATTTCAATGCCAATCCAACCCTATTTATTTCAGGATTTTTCTATTTTTGATAGTTCATGAATGAATAGTGAGTATATTTTATGCCCATTAGGATGATTTTTCTTTGTCCAGTACATAAGTGCTTTCAAAGCAACGTGATGATCCACTTCCATAATTTGAGCGTGTATATACAAATCACCAAATAAGAAATCAAGAAAATCTTTTTTCGATTTAAGAAAATTTTCAAGCTTATAATGAAAATCACATTCTTTTATCAATTCTTCGAACATCTTTTCTTCATGTTCAGTTTCCAAGGGTTGTTCAAGATCCTCAACAAGTTTAAGCTCTCGTTTTATTAAATCCCGATTTTGCGACCGTAACAATTCTTCCTTATTTGGCTTTTTATTATCCCTCATTTGTCTGCTTTCCCATTTGTATTTATTTAAGACAAAAGGGCCTTAACTGCTCATATAATTCTATCCAACCCCATTATCATTTCCGCAAGCAAGTCTTATCCTTCATACCGACCAGGTCACATAAATCCAGGTACTTAGCCGAATGTGTGTTGGCTGTTTATTGTATATGACAGACTGTAACATGTCTGATGTAATATGCAACTAACTGTAATTATGATTGGCCATGTTTTTTCTTCTCTATTGTCGTGCATACGCTTCCAGTGCCCTGTTTAATTTTACCGTGTCACCCCAGAAGGCCATGGGTTCAGTTTTTGAATATGGAAAATATCCAAAGCTTAAATCAATTTTTTTGTGCTGATTAGCTAAATGTTCCATTACAAGGTCTTTAATTGATACGGGTTCTCCACTGCAACAGTTTATAATCCCATACACTTCTTCTTGCATTGCGATATCAATTATATTCATAGCAACTGTTTTCACGGGGAGATAATCGCGCATTTCTTCTCCACCAGACATATTGAATACCGATTCATCATTATCAAGAGCTGCATCCAATTGAGAAAGGATTGAATTTTCCTTGCCGTGCATATAAAACAATCTTAACCATTTGAAATCAAAATCAAACTGACGTTTTAATATTTCAATTGATCTTCTTAGGGTATCTTTCGCTATCCCGTAAGAGGTATTTGGATTTGCCCTCATGTCTTCTTTCATTGCACCGTGTCGCAAGCCGTACTCAGCACAAGTGCCTGCTACGATTAGATGTTGCAGTCCACCTTCAATCATGTTCTTGAGAAATCGATAGTGATCCATTATGTAGTGTTCCATATGGGATAAAGAATTGTAGTCATCTAGTCCCTCCCAGGCTAGGTGGATCAGCATGTCAGGACTCCCTAGCCAGTCGTAATGATCCACATTAGGTCTGGTGATATCATGCATGATATTTTGGACGATCGGGTGTGAGGGTGGTTTTTCCATAGGGATCCATAATCTTGGTGTCTTTCTGCCAGCCACGATAATTTTGTGATCCGTTCTAAGCAATATCGCAGCAACATGAGCGCCGATAAATCCGGTTGCTCCTGTGACTAATATTTTCATAGTACCTCCACTTCTGGGATTGGTACAATAAATTGACAATTCCATTCTTTAACATAACTTAACTGATCCATGATTTCATCTTTGAGATTCCATGGCAATATCAATATGTAATTTGGTCTTAATTTCATGATTGATGTTTCACAAACTATAGGTATGTGGCTTCCCGGGAGATATTTACCCTGCTTAATCGAGCTCTGGAAATCGCCATCAATCGAGTCCCAATTCCTGATGCCTGATTCCCAGAGCCGTTGTTCGGTTATTGCGCCAATGCCCTGGATGTGGATGAATGTGTTGGTTAGCACGTAGATACTCCTGTCAATTAAAAATCATTTACAATTTCAGCATCATCAAGAATCGTCTGCCCTTTATATTCGTTTACCATTTCTCTGACCTCTCGCCAATCGTAATGTTTTTCATCACAATAACATCTTGTATGCTTAAATGGATCAGCATCGGGTAAAGCACCATTCATAAAACCTTCTATATAATCAAAATCAATAGTCCAATATTCTTTCCCATTAGCTAATGGGGAATAGATTAATTTTTTCTTTAAATATTCTTGAAGCTTTTGATAAAAAACTTGAAATCTATCATTTCGAATTAGTTCCCATCTTGTTAATATTCCGTTTAGCATTTTAGTTTCCTCCTTTGATTTAAGCTTTATCAACATTCGAAGCCGATTTTTCATAAACGAGAACATCAATCGCTGAAAATCAAGCAGATTCCCTTTTCATAACGCTGTCAATTCTTTCCTCAATCCTCCAGCGCAATGACCAGGCAACTTCGTGCATTAATTTTGCAAATTCTGTAATTTGTCTTGGATCCGCGGTATAGAGCCAATCAAATGGTAGATTCGAATATCTGATATGCAGTCCGGGCAATGTACCGGTTACATTCTCTAAGGTCACGGCATCTGATCCATATCGTTTTTGAAGTGCTGGTATTTCGTAATCCAAGATCATTTTCAGATACTCATCATATCCACTTTCTTGCTTGATTATGAACCTGACCCCGCCCTGATCCCAATACAGCTGTATTTCCCCAAATAATGAACAATCAATATAGATTAGATGTCCCCAATCACTTGTATTTCTAAATCCATCATCGAAAATTCTATTTGGTTCATAAAACGGCCCGTTGAATGAATCGAAATAGACTACCCAAAAGACCTCTGCCATAAACTGTTCTCTGGTTGGAACTTTGTTGATAAGCAATTCTTCTGCTGGTTTCCATTGATCATGCATATAATGAGGTCCGATAGTGAATGTGTCCTCATTCATTTCAAGAAAGTGCATACCCAAGGGATATTGCTGTAAGTTATTGATCAGATCATTCACTGACCAGTAATCAGCTGCGGGAATATTCTTATCCAATTCGTTTCGACCATTTGAATAGATAATGATTCGTTTGGAGCAATCCTGGCCAATATCATAGAGAGAGTCGTATACTTGATTTATGATCGGTTGTCCCTGCTTAAGGTCGATCATTATTTTTGATCTGGTGTCAGCATTTTTTTCCTGTACATCTACAATCAGTCCCCTGCGACCACCGTCTCTTTTATAGGGATTGATTTCATAAATCTTATCGACTTCCGCAATCTTATTATCTCTCAATAATTGACGTAATGGATTTTCCTTGGAGATAGATTTGATCATTTCTTCTACGATTGTTATTTTTCGAGTTGTCTTTTTCATTTGATTATTTCTCCTTGCCATTTTCATAAATTTTTCCTTCAACTATTTTACGAATAAATTCCGATACTGAAATCTCGATCTCATCTGTAATTCTAATGAGCTCTGCATAGATTTCTTCGGAAAACAACACACCTACCTGTTTTGTAAGAAATTTCTTTCTCATAGTTTTACTCCTCCTATATTTGAAATGAATGTAGTCTAATTTTGAATTTGTTCTAAAATTTTTCAATGTTAGTACGAGTATACTTCTCGGTAGGATGGGAATGGATTGTAATCCGGTGCGGATTCCGTGCCCATGCTGTTTAACGGATGTACTTGGAGGGTGATCTCAATATAGCGACTGAACCCGTCTTAGACCGTCTATACGGTGAGATCTGGGTCGGAGCATACTGGTGGATTCGACCACTATTATTATCTACCAAGAACGATGATAACGAATCTATCGTAATATAACGAAATTTATTTTTTTGAAATTTTAGAACTATCGGAAGATCGAGGTTAAAAAACAATTCCCGGATCTGAACCTCAACAAACACCGAGTTGAAATTTTATTCTTGAAGAAAGAAGCAGCGACCACCTGTATCTCTCCTGACCATTTTTTATTTATTTATTTACTTATTAACTTTATCTTTTAATCTTGACCTTAAGTCTACAAGTAATCGAATATACTTCAACACATGTACTTGCTTTTCTTCTAATATAAAGACAACTAACAAAATTAAAAATTTAAAAATGGTCCCGGCAAGGCTCCCGCCAGGGAGACCTTGACTATATATTATATCATAATATATCATGCGTTTTTGGGTTCTTTAACTATTTCAATAAGTTAATATCGATTTCACTTTACCGACCCTACCACATCCTTTACCGACCCTACTACATCCTTTACCGACCCTACCACATCCCCCTAATTTCCGTTGCTATCGGCACCAAATCTTTTAATAATATATTTCGGTGCTTTCGAATCTTCGCCAACCTTTTCATACGAATCAATGTATCCGTAATCCTTGAGAGGATCTAAAATGTTCGTTTTAATAGTGGAGGCAAGATTCCACTGGTTGCTGTCTTTAAGGCCGGCGTAATCAGCGATAGTGGCCATTTTGTACTCGATTTTTCTAAAATTGTTGTGCAATAGTGCTCTTCGATAAAAATATTGAGCGGAATCCGGCAACAGATAAAACCGGTTATCGATTCGGTCATTGAATTTTGCCAATAAATTGTTGACGGTGAGTTCGCCAAGAAGGGTATTGAAGATGATCGTGTAGCGCCTGTTCAGTACAATACCATTGCTTTTGACAGTCAGATCCTCATGGCCGATCTCGAAAAATCGACTGTAATAGTTCATGCGGTGGGTGTTCTCTCTGGAGCCGGTTGATTTTAGACGAACCGGAAAAGTCAGTTTGAATTCCACCCGGGACGTTTCCAGCAGCAGGGTTTTGATCTCCGTTGAGTTCATTTGGAATCCTGTATATTTCCTAAAATCATCGTCGGTAAAACGAATGTAGTGCTTGGCACTGGTTTGAATGACGTTGTAATGGCCGCCATTCAGTTGATTTTCACGCTGTTGGATTTCAAAGAGATCATTAAAGATGGGTGTGGAATTCTTCGGAAGGGAATCACCGCCTTCTCTCAACACGAACATGTATGTGAGGGCTTCCATAACCGAATAATTCTTTGCGCCCCAATAACCATTGCTGATACTGCAGGTGTTACCCCATTTATCATTCCATTCCACTGGCCACGTTTGTCCTTTGCGCTTTAAAATCGGCGGGATTACCTTATTCATGCCCCTCTCAGAAAGATTCGACCATATCTGGTCATTGGGCAAGGTGGCCAATTCGTTATATCTCTTCAATTTTGCGATAATCTGGGACATGGCGTTGATTAGTTTGAGGTATGTCTGGTCATGGCCCAGATTATCTTTCAGGTTTCGTAATTGTTGGAATTTCTCTTTAAGGGCACTTAGGTTGGCGTTACGGTATTTCGGCGGGGGGATTAGGCCATAATAATCTTGTATCTCATCAAATAATTGGCGTGCTTGGTCTGAAGTCATCCATATATTCCTCCTTAATCGAATTTCGACGCTTTTCTCAATTGGGTGACAGAATCTCTTTTGGTGGATTCTATCCGGTCTCTTACCGTCATTTTCGACTTGTCCAGCTTCAGAGATATCCTGCCAGTGGTGCCGGTGCCTCGTTTCGCCTTGAACACGATCAAGTCGATATTTCCGTCATGATTGATGATACGCTCCCAATCTTTTTTTAGACTGTATCCAAACCCATCTTCCTCAACAGCGGCCAGAATACCCAACCATGATGCCTCATACTCAATTGAACCCGACTCCTTGAATGATGCCATGCTTAAGCGTTGACCCGATTTGTACGAATCCCTGGCAAGTTCTGAAATGGCCAGAACCGGGACATTGTGGGTCTTTGCCATATTCGTCAGAGTGGATAAGATTTCATCGACCCGCAGGCGTTCATCCATCCGGTTGTTTTCAGTTTTAAGTTTTCGCATATAATCAATCATGATCACGGGAGCCTTTTTATGACGGGCATAAATTTTGTCAATCATCTGGGTCCAGTCCTCGACCTTGATTATCTTCTGAACCACGTACTTCAGTTTGTTAATCGATGAAATAGAGCCGTTACGACAGATGGTTTCCACGTCAGATTTGGCCAGCTTGCTATTGTTGAACTCCTCAATGTCAAACCCGCTGAACCTGCAATATGTTCTGTAGCGAAGCTCTGTCCGGCCATCATCATAACTGAAAAACAGCACCGGATAACCGTTTAAGCAGATGTTATCAGCAATGTTATTGGCCAGGACCGTTTTCCCTGATGAAGGAATCCCGCCAAGCACATAAGTCCTGCCCCCGATCAATCCTTCGTTCATTTTCGATTCCATGATGGAAAGCATTGTGTCGGCAAAGGGAACCCTGAAATACTGTTCATCGAACTCTGAAGTAACTATTTTCTCGGTATCTAAAAACTGTTCAACCGCGATGTCTTTTTTTTTCTCATCTTTTTTTGTGTTCTTACTGTCGAGCTTGCTAATAGAATCAAAGGATTTCCGAAGTTCCGTTTCATCAAGCGGCGGATTGTTTTTTCCAACATTCCATTGTCTGACCATTTCCCAGACAACAGTTTCATCATTACCCTTGCCAAGCAGGTGACCGATGAGTTTAGCGGCACTATGATTTCTGTTCCCCTGCTGAGCACCGTTTTTAATGATATCCGAATACGTATCACCAGCGGCTGGTTTACTCACTGTATCGGCGGTATTAGAAGGTTTGAGCGGCTTTTCCTTTGCGGGTTTGCTTGAACTATTCGCGAACTCTTTTAAATAATCAATCATCCACGGTTCGCAGGGCGCAGGCTTCATATCAAAGATTGATGAGCAATCCTCCCAGGTGTATTGATTTCCATTGCCATGAATCGATGGGGGGGCAACTACGTATCCTCCATCTCCACGGATATCGATATCCAGTTCCTTTTTGACATCGTTTCTGACCTCAAAACCCGGATACCTCATGTAATAATGATATCCTTTACCTGTTTTGACCTTCGGTGTATCGTGAAATCCACCTTCATCTTCGGCGTATTGAACGGCGTGTTCTGAATCTAAGTCAAAGACGACAATGCCCGAAATCTTTCCTGTGACGATTCCAATATTTGCGTTTGGCCATTTATCGAACCAATCGGTCACTTCAGCTGCGGTTGGTAGGCGCTGTTGGAACTCCTTCCATCCCACCAGCGGTGTTTTGCATTTTTTAATGAAATCTTCTTCGGAAAGTTTCTGTGACGCCATCGATGGACTGACCAAGGGTATCACGGAAAGTCCTTTTCCCAAGTATTGCAAAGCGATCTGTTTATTAGTCATGCATCTGACCCTCCTCTCGTTTAATGTTGTTCAACGCCGCTGCCAATGCTTCCCGAACCCATTCCCCCATGCTGATACGACATTGGTCAGTAATCTCTTTGATTTGCTCGTATTGTTCCGGTGCAATAGATACTGTCATCGATTTTGTAAAAATTGCTTGTTTCATGATTTCTCCTCCATTTTTATTTTGTATTTATTTTAAGGATAGGTACTTATCCCTGTATTTATATGTTACCGGCACTTGGCGATGAAGGAGCCGGTTTGAAACCTAATAAAAAAGGGCGACCCCCTTAGTGGAGATTGCCCCTTCAATCACACTCACCGTGGATTTCTGATATCCTTTCCCCGGATTCGCTCCACCGGTTTTATGCTGTTGTCACTTGGTTAATCTTTCCCACAGTTCCATGTTTTCCTTTAACCTCTCCAAATCAACTTCAACGGCACCCAGCCTGTCTAATGTGAGTTGCTCTAACTGGCCATGGGACAGCGACTTGATTACGCATATGTCTGATTCATAAAGATATTTCTGCCTCTTCGATGGAGCTCTCTTGAAAAGATGGGCCAATCGCGACTCTTTATATATATTGCCCCGCATCTCCTCAAGATCGATCCCGGCAATCAGCCTTCCAGTGCTAATGTAGTCTTTCCGAAGGAGGACATGATGAGTACCAGAATCTCCTATATCCAAAAGAAACCTCAGGTAAAGATGCTGCAAAGTGGCCGATTTGATGTTCTCTGTCAAAAGTCCGGTCCCTTCTATGTCCGAGACTCTTTTTACGGCCTCTCCTCTTGGTATTACCTTCACATTTGTTTCGATTTTCGTGTTTGCCAGCTCGAAGGGTATATTTTTATGCTTGCCAACGTTCGGCGCTACCAAATAGTATTGATTATCGTTACAGGCCCCTATGTATTCCCATCGCAGAGAACCCTTTAACCACTCAGGCAATTGCAGCGCCACCTCCAGGATTTGTATGGCATAAGCGTATCTTAAATTTTTCACCAACTTGTGGTCATCGCCTCCATACGGACCTTTAAACACCCGATCTTCGACTATCTTGACGACTTTTTTGTGTTTTGATGTTTTTTTCTGGGCCTGGGGAGCGTCCTTTATCTCGGTAATGTTCTCCATAGATATATTTTGAATGGGAACCCCCACATCTTGCGCTAACATTCTGAGATCGCTTGGATTCATTGTAGCTTCCTCCCTCTGCTGTGATAAAGATCCAACTCCTGTTTCAACAATATATAGATTTCACGGTACTCTGTGTTCAGAAAATTACCATTCTCATTTTTGATATACGCGCCTTCTATGGCAAAATTTTCCAAGCAGCGAGTACCCCTTTTGCCGCCTTTGGTATGGATATCCAGCACATAATCATCCATTTCCATTTTGCCATGGCCGAAGTGATCCCCATATAGTTTCTCTACATCGGCATTCGGAGTGTCCAATGGTGGAGGAGTGGAGCTCCAATCGATCTCCCTTCTTCGAACCAATAGTAGGATTGCATGATAGAGATAGATCGGTTTTTCCTTGTGCGTCATCCTTTTATGAAATGCTTGCAAGGCGGAGATTTCTTTCCGGACAAATTCGTATTCACTGTTTCGGTCGATGAAACGATGCAGAATTTCCCATAATATTCCCATGTATTTATTCTTATGGATCCCGTCCTGTTTTTCGAGATCGCGCAATTTCTTTATCCAAAAAAATACGTTATCGTTGCCTTTTTCCAGATTATAAATGATCCCTTTGACACAGGTTTGAAGTGTATTCGGGTATCTGCGCAAGTCCATTTCCCATTTTACGCTGCCGACTTCCGTTTGCCCTGAGTATATTTCCGGATATCGCTTCTGAATAACGCTGTGGATCTCCTTTAGATCATCAATCTGTTTGGGTTTTACGTAAGCGGGCGGCAGCAGAAAGACCGAATGAAGATCGCTGATTAACCGGATCATTTTCGAAGATGTCAAACACAAATACATATCCAACAGAAACTTTCGTGAAAATGCGTTACCCCGGTTCTCGATCCATTTTTCATATAAATCAAGGATCGTTGATGGCATCCACCATGCGGAAATATTCACCTCCTCTGTCATCATGACGACCAGCCGGTTTATCATATTGGTGCGTAGTCTCTTGGCCTGAGTTTGTGTATTCGCCCGTGTTTCATCCGGGTATTTGAGTAAATATGCATCTAACGCAGCTCCATCCCTTTCCAACAAACTGAACAAATCCATCTCGATCAAACACCACAGTCCCTTTCCCACTTCTGCCCGTCTGGCATATTTCTGAATTCCGCTCTTTAGAACGCTTGGATCATACCCGAAGAAACTTTTCTCTAATCTGTATCTTGCGTATAAATCCCCCAATACATAGTCATACGAGCTGTCGTGGCTGATTAGTTCGGTTTCCGTCCCATGAAATTCAATGGGATTCGGTACAACATTCATACTTGAAAAATTTGATATCGTAGCTTCCATTACAATGCCCTCCTTGGGATAAAATGATTTCATGGATAATTGCTTATCCTTATCCATTTATTATTTTGTTCTTGATTTTATGTTATGAAGTGATGAGTTGGTTTCCGGGCGATGTACGCGGAAACAGGAATTTTAAGATCGTAAAACGTATGGGCGGGGAAAAAAGAGGCAACTCCCTTAACGAATATTGCCTCCTTGCTTTTCAACACAGATATGAACGGTTTAAATATCCAAACCGTTTTGTGTCGGTATCGGAATGCCGACCATCTTCTTGATTTCCTTCTTCCATTTTATCTTGAGATTCGTTTTATGGCGCTCGTAAATTGCCTTAATGATGCTGTCAGTCTGACCACGCTTGATTGTTTCAATCGCTTGACACAAAACCATATCTGAACATTTCCCAAACCGTCTCAGGTGGTTCATCGTACCGAGCCATATTGATTGGGTTGCATATGGCAATAGCTCACCGATAAGGGTGTCTATGTTCGCTGAATCAAGCATGGGCTCGACGCTGACAGATGTCTGAAAACCCGTTTGATGGGCGTAGATCAAACATTCTTTGCGTTCATCATAACCGGGAGCACTTTTTTCCCAATACGACAAAATCTGATCGTTGCATGCCCCTATTGAAAACCGGAACAGGATTTGATCTCTGAATATTCCGAATGTGTCGCATATTTTATTGATACAATCCAAATGCGGCTTGCTGACCACCAAAACACGATTACCGGAATCCAGCAGGTTTTTCAAAATGGTTAAACATGCATCAAGGTTGTTCGGCGTAATGTCATGGGAAGACGGAAACATCACTTGTCCATCGTATTTCTTGTGAATCTTGGAAACATCTTTGGGTCGAATTCGTTCATGTGGCCATTGGTTTGCTGTGACCTGTTTGAATCGGATGGCCATTCCCTTTGCATAACAATAACGGCAGTCGTGCGAACAGCCGGTGCAACAATTAACGGTTTTTGTCGCCCATTCCTGGGTTCCATGATTTTTGGTTTTCCTAGTTTTTCTTTTCATTTTGTTATTCCTCTTTGATGTTTAAATTAAGAAGGGCGACACCTGTCTGAAGGCATCGCCCTTGGATTTCCAACTTTTAAAGATTTCTCAACAAGCCAGGCTGATTCGAGAAAAGTTTAAATTTTCAGATTTTCTCGACCTGGCCGGTTAACGGGTTGACAACAGATACCGATTTTCCTTCATAGACCGGATCCTGGATCGTCACAGGAGTTGGCAACTGAATGGCACCATTCAATGCCATAGTCACGATATGATAACCAAAATGCCGGCTCTTTGGCGGCTTGGCACGCTCCAAGAGACCTTTTCCCAACAAATCCACGAGATCTTTGCTCACGGTGGAAAAGGGATAATTTCCATCCTTATTTATCAACTGGTAGATTTTTTCACGGTCGGCCCAGTACCCCGAATTCTTCGTAATAGAGGCCAGTATTTCGACACTGTCGGCCTTCCCCAACATTGAAGTGCTTATTTTGCCAAGGTTAATAGCCTTGACCGTCTCGAAGACCTTTTTCTGCCGGTCGGTAATATACGTCTGACCGGTCATGAGGAAGCCATCCAACAGTATCCGCGCAAGGTAATAATCGATCTTCGTAGCGACAATTGGCGCATCGACAGACGGTTCGGATGTCTTCTCGATACCAGCGTCGATGAGCCAGCGACCGACTTCTTGTTCATCCGTACCGTAGATCAAGGCGCCCAGCTCTGCCATTTGAACTGGTGGGGGCTGGTTGATGATGGCGCAGACGGAGATCATGTTTTTCAGAATCCCCATTTTTTCCTGCACATCATCACAGCCACTGTCTGTAATGGCTTTGGCGAGCTGTTCCTCGAACGGAATGACCACCGGCCTTGGCTTCAGGCGCTGGAAGGACTTCCGGATTTTGAATAGCGGTGATTGCGAAAGGCCGTATGTCTCGATCATTTTCGGGTCGACCTGTGCTGTTGCAGCCCGTTTGGGACTGATCGCGATTTTCAGGACCGAAGGATGGCAGATGCCTTTTTCAGGACTGCCACCATCAACGCCTATTACCGACACCAGCATATTCGACCGGTATTCGGACAAACCGACTCCGTATTTTCCCTTTTCAAGCTCCTGTCGGACTGCATGGCCACGAGTCATTATCAATTCAAGATCGGTGCTGACTTTGCTGAAGCCGGCGGATTCCGTGCTGATGATGCATTTACCGTTGAGCAGTTTCCCTCCATTTATATAAAGGTGGTCGGGCCTGAGACCTCGAAATTCGATGGTGGCATCTTTGGGAGTCAGCTTCAGGCATTGATCCAGGAAATGAACCGCCAACCGAGGTTCATCCGACACAATCATGGCTGAGATTGGATAACCCCATTGGGCGGAGAGCATGATTGTATGAATGAGGCTCGCAGCCTGTATGTTTCCAGGATCGATGCCGCTCGATAGCAGGTGGCCGACCGTTTTATACTGCAGCGGTTGATATGCACCGTCAGACCTTACGATTGGCCATTCGAAAAATTGATTTATCGCTTCATGTCCGCCCGTAACCACCATTGGCTTTGGCGAATCATCCACATCGATTGGCGTTTTTGATGCGGTTGTATCGGTGATGTAATCACTCTGCAGTTTTTCGTCCTCTCGACCGTTCTGATCGAATTTTTGTTTATTTTTCATTGAAAAATTCCTTTTTTGATTTTCTAACAAAAAAGGCCAACCCAGAAATTGGATCGGCCCGCCATTACTGCTCTGAGCGTTCTCATTTAGTCCCTCAATTTGACCACCCCCTTAACAAGATTGCCTGGTAGGCTCATGACAACTCGAAACCAACTCAAGGCGTGTTCACCAATCCTGTGAAATTGGTGAATCGTTTTAATGATGATAGTTTGTTAACGGGGGGAAGGAAAAGGAAGAAAAGTTCTATAAGATACTAATATTTCAATATATTTAATAAATATTTATAAACTAACAATGGGGGATTTCACAAAGTCGAGGTTGCCTTGGAGATACGGAAGACAGGACAAATTTTTGTTGTGGGAACAAAGGATAGATAATTTAGGCTGACACTTAATTTAAAGCAAAGTCACTTACGGCAGTACCTATAATGGCTAAGACAACTCATCAGGGTCTATATTTTTAATGGCCTCTGTGATCGATTTAAACCGAGGCACCGTTGGGGAACTCATTGCCCGGGCTGATCTTTCTTTCGCATGTTTTATGCTGCTTTCCAATTCTGTTTTCAGGCCCCGTTTTTCATCATCATTGAGTTCTGGGTCTTTTTCGATGGCTCTCTGAATTTCAGGATATGTGCGTGTTTTGATACGTTGAAATCCAACTCCCTCTATTTCCTTAAGATAATTTAAGAACGGGTAGTCCTTCTTGCCAGTGGACTGAATTTTTCCCCTAAGCAGATCTTTGGTTGCACGGTAAGATTGGTGCTGGGCAAATATTTTGGTTTCTTCCAAACATTGGCTTACAGAAAACCCCTTTTGTTTCATTTGCTCATAATAGTTACAGATGCCGGCCTGTCTGACTTTTTCAAGGCCGATTTTCTCGCCAATGATAGCATCATTTTTTAGATGGTTATCTAACAGCCTATAATAATATCTTTTTTTGTGTTTTGTTGGAAATAATGGTTTTGATGGATACATTTGGTAGCCATTGTTTTTTAAATAATCGATATGATTTTGCAGTATTGTTTTTGCTCTATCCGTAAGCGCAGTTGGTTTGTTATCTATTGACATGGAATCATTAATTTTGCCTGCCTTTGCAACGTCCCCGACGGATAGACCTATTAAATCCTCATTTTTCAGGGCGCATTCGTAGCAGGCCCGAACTATATTGGAAAGCACGACCCCATCAATGACTTGAGTCTTAACCGATTCCAATCTCGAAATAAAACCCTCGATTTCAGATTTTGTGAATGGCGGACGCGTCTTGATATGGCTCACAATACCCTCCTGCTTATCTAAATAAGTTTTTCATTTAACCATATAACATCACTGATAATTTTACAAATTCCTTCCTAATCCTGCATGTGATTGACAAAGCTTTACAAAGGCTCAACCAGAAACTTGTCTCTGACAGCCTCAACCAATGGTGCTTTGGAGACTGCTGACAGTGCAGACACTGAAGACGAATTTCTCGAAAGTAACCAAAATCACACATTAAAGGAGTTAATCTATGGAAGAAAATTTGAAAAAAACGATCGAAGATTATGAAGACGAAAAAGCTATTAGACATGGACCAGCCTGGCAATCGGATGATTCGACAAGTCTGGTGCAAACTTCACAGCAAGTCCCGGAGACCAGGGAAACAATTTCCGGTGACGATGACACCTCAAGGGATTCAAGGGAATCGTCCTATGAGGTTCGAGACGGCTGCCTATATAAAATGGTAGGCGACAAAGAAATCCTTCTGGCAAACTTTCATCTGGAAATCGCCGCCCAGCAAATACGGAAAGATGAAGGCACCATGCTTCGGAGAGATTTTCAAGTCAATCTGCACTTGAAAGGCAAAACGGTGCCCTTGATAATTCCATCGGAAGATTTCTGTAGCCATCGGCTGATGAACCATATCGTCGAACATGGCGGCTCTGATGCCATCATCTACGGCAATCACAAAGATCTGAGAATTGCCACCCAGGAGCTTTCCTCCATGCCGGTTGCAACAAAGACGATAACAACCAGTATGGGTTTCAATGAACAAGGCGTCTATCTGGCCCCCGGGATGAAGATCTCGGCTAAAGGGATAAACGACTCGCCGGAGATCGATGTGGATCTTAGCGAAGGCAATTTTTCCAGGAACCTGGGCTTTTTGCCTCCTGATCAAGATAATGTCAGAAACCTGGTAGGGCATCTGCACAACGAGTTCCTTCAACTTAAAGCCAAAAGCGTCACTTATCCTTTTACGGGCCATATCGTTCTGGCAGCCCTTGCATCCCAGATCGGAAAAATCGGAAAACAGAAGCCTGTAATGCACCTGCTTGGACCTTCAGGAGGTGGAAAAACCTTTCTGGGCAATCTGGGTGCTTCGTTTTATGGGGCTTTCGAGGATCGTCCTTTACCCTGGACATCCACAGCCAACGCGATTGAATCGGAAGGATTTTTGTTTCGCGATTCGCTCTTTTTCATTGACGATTTCAAAACGGCAATCGTTGACCCTAAAAAGGTCACCCGTATCATCCAGAATTCAGCCAATTCCCAGGGGCGTGCACGTTTAAGTTCGGGTGGGGGTTACAAGCTCACTCCCATGAGGGGCGTAAGAGGTCTCATTTTATCAACTGGCGAAGATTTTATCTCCGATGTCGAGTCGGTTGTCGGTCGTACTTTGTTGATAAAGGTTGAACCCCGCCAAAATATGGAAGCTGGAACCGCCTGCTGGCGTCGCCGTGATGAATATCGGATGTTGATACCGGCCTTGCTGCAATGGCTGTTTTCTCAAGATGGTTGGATTGAGCATTTTGAAAAAAGGGTGACTGAAGGTATCGAAGGCATAAGAGAAAGCGTGTCCGACCTTTCAAACGGAATGCGTGTGGCCAGCAACTGGGCGCTCAATGATTATGGTTTCGAACTGTTTGTTCGATTCTCTCAGCATTTTGGGATAATCGATGATCAGCAGAGCCGAGATATGCTGGCTGAATATCGCTCAATCATGGCAGATCACATCAAAGCTCATGCGGACCGCCTGATGCTTCAGGATCCGGTCGAGGTATTCTTCCAGGTGATGAGCCAGAAACTCGCCGTTGGCGCTGTCAAGATCGAAGGTTTATCTGACCATAACACCAGTCGATTAATCGGAAAGGTTCGCGACAATGGCAACGTCGTCTGTCTGTTTCCGGATCCGACCCTTGAGATCATCTATCGGCACTTTAGATCTGTTGGCCAGCGGCTGCCTTTTACTAAAGAATCTCTCAGGGATGCTTTGGATCGGGAAAACCTGATCATCCGATCCGGCCCAGGCCGTGTGACACACCAGGTCAGAATGAATGGCAGCAGGCTACAAGCATGGCAGTTTGATACCCGTCAGTTCGAAACACGCTGTGGGATGCTGGATTGATAGCAAGCATTAACGAGGATTAATCACAAAAAGGATCGGGGAAACTCGATTATGTTACCGCCTTGACTTTAAAACCAGGGCATCAAACTGCAAATACCGCACAAACCGAATAATTACAGGTCTTCCAAAAGACCGCCCACCAAATAATGTTACCTCCCCAGATCCTGGCCTACACCGGGCCGGGAGGGAACATGTCCGATTCACCGATTGACAAAAATTTAGCACCTGAGATAATGACCCCCGAGGAGGTCGCCTTATACCTGCGTAAAAGCACCAGTTGGGTGTATAAAAATTGGCAGGCAGTGGGCGGCAGGAAGCTCGGGGGTTCTCTATTTTTTCCAAAAAAGGAGGACCTTTATGAGCGTTTATTTTGTAAAAGGCAAGGACAAGGGGTGGCGCTACGACTTCACCCTGAAAGGGATCAGGCACACAGAAGCCTGGTTCAAAACAAAAGCAAAGGCCAGAAAGGCCGAATCAAAAAGAAGGGAGGAACTAAAAAATCCGGAACCGGTTCAGGAGATGCCAATCGACATGGTCTTTTTGGATCTGGTAAATCTGAAGCTTGACCATGTGAAGGCTTACAATTCCGACGAACATTACAGATGCTACCTTTATATGGCGCGCCGGTGGTCGAAAAAATGGGGTGATGTACCGTGTGGTGAGATTACCCCGGCGATGGTTCAGAAGCATCTTCTTCAACGCCGCCAGATTTCCGCTTACACGGCAAACAAGGATTTGAGGTATCTTCGGGCCGCCTTTAATTATGGCACCCGTAAGAAACTCATTTCTAACAATCCGACCGAGGGCCTTGACTTTTTTCCGGTTGAAAAAAAGGTCAAGTATGTTCCTGGAGACGAGGACATCGACAAGGTAATCTCTGTCGCTGACCCCGACACCCAAGATTACCTTTGGACTATTCGGGAAACCATGGCCAGGGTGGGTGAAATCAATCGGCTATGCTGGGAGGATGTGAATCTGGATGCTCGATCCGTCATTCTTTACACGCGGAAAAAGAGGGGAGGGCACCTGACTCCTCGGAAGGTTCCGATGACCCAGAAGCTTTATGAGGTGCTGGAGCAGCGCAACGAAAAGCGCGATCCGAATAAGCCATGGGTTTTTTGGCACCGCTACTGGAGCCGCAAAAGGGGTTGCTTCATTGAAGGGCCGTTCGGCGACCGGAAGAAGGTCATGAAACGGTTGTGCAAAGAGGCTGACGTCCGATATTTCAGGTTTCATCCACTTCGGCATTCTGGGGCGTCAATCATGGACGGTAACAATGTGCCTATCGGAGCCATCCAGCGAATCCTCGGTCATGAGAATCGGAAGACTACCGAAATTTATCTTCACAGCATCGGTGATTTGGAGCGGCATGCCATGACTACATTTGAGCGTGCCAGAGAAAAGTCTCACACGGATTCTCACACAGAGGTTGACCAATAGAAAAAGGGCTTAACCGATGGAGCGGCTAAACCCTTAATCTTATTGAAAATTTGTGGTGCCGAGGGACAGAATCGAACTGCCGACACGGGGATTTTCAGTCCCCTGCTCTACCGACTGAGCTACCTCGGCGAACGTGATGCCAGGTTTTCTAATCAATACGAGAAATTTTGTCAAGAATAATTTTTACCCCATATCACCAAAACGATGCTGCACCAGGACACAGGCTGAAATGGCTGCGGTATCGGCTTTCAGAACCCTGGGGCCCAGTGATGCGGGGCTGAATCCGGCGGACTCGGCCTGTTCGACCTCCTGATCGGTAAAACCGCCTTCAGGGCCGATTGCAACGGCAATGGTCCTGGCATTTGTTTCTTCGATGTCAAACCGGGCGGCTGCACCGGAACCGGCCCTTTTTTCCCAGAAGATGAATTTTTTATCACAGGTCCGGGTCTGGATGAGCATCTCTTCAAAAGATGCCGCCCCTTGTATATCCGGCGCCCGGCTTCTGCCGCATTGCTTCAGGGCTTCTGCTGCGATTTTTTTCCAACGGTCTGTACGGGCCGAAAGCCTTTCCGGATTCGGCCGGGAAACCGATCGGTGAGCGGTAAAGGGGATAAATGCGGCAACGCCCAATTCGGTGACCTGCCGTATGACCTCATCAAATTTCCGGTCTTTGAGCATGGCCTGTGCCAGCACGATCGCCACAGGAGATTCTGTTTTTGATGGAAATTTTTCTTTAATATTTACATCCACTCTGCCCGATGAGAGCCCGGTCACCTCGGCGTGATAGTCAAATCCGGAGTCGTCAAACAGATCGAGGCTGTCACCCGGTTTGATGCGGAGGACATTTCGGATGTGCTTTGCATCCGATCCGGTTATCACGGTATCGGTGCCGGTTACGGCCGGTTTGTCGATATAAAATCGGGGCATGCCTTTTTCTATATCCGAATCGATGTTTATGTAAAGAAATTTTACACTCCGTTGTCCTGTCCGCAGGATCCCTTTCCGATGTGCAAACCCCTTGACACCATGGCCGCGGCTGTGTTAATTTTCAAAAAATTTAAGGGGTTGATCGAACCGGACCATATGGATAAGGGATATCCATTGCACAGGAATGGGATAAAATGACAGATTCGAATGAACCCGGAAAAATGGAGTCGGGGCAGGAAGCCTCGGCAGATGATGAAATTATCGAATTGACTGAAGTGGTATCCGAATCAGCAGAGACGGATGAGCCGGTCATTGAACTGACCGATATCGCCGGAGACGGAGATGAACCGGTCATTGAACTGACCGATGTCGCCGAAGACGAAGATGAACCGGTCATTGAACTGACCGATGTCGCCGAAGACGAAGATGAACCGGTGATTGAACTGACCGATGTCGCCGAAGACGAAGATGAACCGGTCGTTGAACTGACCGATGCCGCCGAAGACGAAGATGAACCGGTGATTGAACTGACCGATGCCGCCGAAGACGAAGATGAGCCGGTCATTGAACTGACTGATGTCGCCGTTGAGGCGGTCTCAGAAGCAGAGCCGGTGGCAGAAGATGCAGCGGAGAACATCATCGAATTAACGGATGCGGTTGATGCGGTTCAAAAAAATACCGAAGAACAACGGGAGGCTCCTGAAACCGTCCCTGGGGAAGACAGCGGGTTGGGTGCGGTCTTTTCCGAAGCGACTGATTACGAACCGCTGCCCGATGACGATTTTACCGATACACTGGGCGTGGATCTGGAGGCGGGCCTCGATCCTCCGGCGCCCCCTGCCATCTCTTCCGAAGATATAGAGGCGGCCATCGAACGGGTTGTCAAAGAGATGCTTTCAGAAAAAATCGACGTCCTGCTCCGGAAGGTCATCGAAAGAGAAGTGTCAAAAGAGGTCGAACGCATCAAAACCCTGCTGCTCGATGAAACGCTCGGCACGGATGGCGCAATGGATAACCTATAGCGCTTCAGCATCTTAAAAGAGCTTACAGTCAATTTTAAAAATACGGATTTGTGGTGCATCGGGGATTATCTGATAATCCCCTTTTCTAATTTTAACCCGACAACCAAAAACTTCCAATCAATGGGTATTGGGATATTATTCTATCAGATAAGGATACAGAGGATATGAGTTCCGAATTGCTTGAAAAGGGATACGAACCGCGTGAAGTCGAAAAACATTGGTATGCGTTCTGGGAAAAGGAGCAGTTGTTTGCAGCCAAAGAAGACGTCGGCGACAACACCTATTCCATTGTCATTCCGCCGCCCAACGTAACCGGTGTGTTGCACATGGGACATGCGTTGAATGTAACACTCCAGGATGCCCTGTGCCGCTATCGGAGACTCTGCGGTGACAATGTACTCTGGATGCCCGGCACCGACCATGCGGGGATTGCCACCCAAAATGTTGTGGAGAAAAAACTTGCCGCCGAGGGCCGGGATCGGCATCAACTGGGACGGGAAAAATTTATCGAAGCCGTCTGGAAATGGCGTCGCGAGTACGGGGGGGCGATCATCAACCAGCTGAAACGTCTGGGTGCGTCCTGTGACTGGAATCGCGAGCGATTTACCATGGATGAGGGCCTGTCTGTGGCGGTACGCAAAGTTTTTGTGGATTTGTATCAACAGGGGCTCATCTATCGCGGAAACTATATCATCAACTGGTGCCCACGGTGCCATACGGCTCTGGCGGATCTTGAGGTTGAACACGAGGAGCTTGACGGGCACCTGTATCATATCGAGTATCGGTTTGCAGACGGAAACGGCGGCGTTGTGGTGGCGACCACCCGACCCGAGACCATGCTGGGAGACACTGCCGTTGCGGTGCATCCCGAAGATGAACGTTATGAAAATCTCAACACAGATACCCTCATTCTTCCCCTGATGAACCGGGAGATTCCGATTATCAGAGATTCCTATGTGGACATGTCTTTCGGAACCGGCGCCCTTAAAGTTACCCCGGCCCACGATCCAAATGACTTTGAGATCGGGAACCGGCACGACCTGGACCGGGTTAAGGTCATCGGTGATGACGGCGTGATGAACGAAGCCGCCGGAGTATTCCAAGGACAGGATCGGTTTGCCTGCAGAGCGTCTGTGGTGGAGGCTTTGGAAAAAGAGGGGCTGCTTAAGAAGGTCGAACCGCACCCCCACGGGGTAGGGCATTGCTACCGCTGCAAGACCGTTATCGAACCGAATCTTTCCAAACAGTGGTTTGTCCGGGTAAAACCGCTTGCAGAAAAGGCCATAAAGGCGGTTGAAGACGGCGACACCCGCATTGTTCCGAATATGTGGAAAAATACCTATTATGAATGGATGAACAACATCAGAGACTGGTGTATTTCACGGCAAATCTGGTGGGGGCACCAGATTCCGGCATGGGCCTGTCAAGGCTGCGGAGAATTTGTCGTTGCCACCGAGACACCCCGGGTGTGCCCGAAATGCGGACAGGAAAACCTTGTCCAGGAGACCGATGTGCTGGACACCTGGTTCAGTTCCGCACTCTGGCCGTTTTCAACCATGGGCTGGCCGGAAACCACGCCGCTTCTAAAAGCCTATTATCCCACATCCGTGCTGATCACCGGATTCGACATCCTCTTTTTCTGGGTGGCCCGGATGATGATGATGGGATTAAAGTTCATGGACGATGTGCCGTTTAAGGATGTTTATGTCCACGCCCTTGTGCGTGACGAAGACGGAAAGAAGATGAGCAAGTCCCTGGGCAACGTGATCGATCCGCTCACGGTGATCGAAAAATACGGAACCGATGCCTTCCGCATGACCCTGGCCGCTTTTGCCGCCCAGGGAAGAGATATAAAGATGTCGGAAAAGCGGGTGGAAGGATACCGCCATTTTGTAAACAAACTCTGGAATGCGGCCCGTTTTTCTTTGATGCACATCAAGCCGGGTCATGCGGATTCGGAGCTGGACCCCGGTTCGATCCGTTATCTGCCGGATCAGTGGATTCTCTCAAGACTGCAGCATGTGACCCGGACAGTGGCCGAAGCCCTTGACGACTACCGGTTCAACGAAGCTGCCGGAACGCTTTATCAGTTTGTGTGGCATGAGTTATGTGACTGGTATTTAGAGGCGATTAAACCGGTTCTTTACGACGAAAATCGGATCGAGGAACGGGAAAATACCCTCAAGGTGCTCTGGCGGGTCCTTAAGGAAACCCTGATCTTACTCCACCCGTTCATCCCCTTTGTGACCGAAGAGATATGGCACCGGTTGCCGGGCACCGAGGGCTCCATCATGAATGCCGTTTTCCCGACGGAATCCAGCGCGCCATTCAAGAATGACCCTGCCGAAAAAACAATGGCCCTTGTGATCAATATCGTTACCGGCATCCGAAACGTCCGCGGGGAAATGAATCTTTCCCCCTCCCTTGCACTAAACGCCGTGGTGCAGGCCCAAGAAGATGCTACCCACCGGGCAATTGGACCCCAAAAAGATCTGATCGTGCGCCTTGCCCGGTTAAAATCGCTTTCCGTGGACCAGGGGGCGGAGCGCCCCAGGGCATCTGCAACGGCTGTTGTGGAGGGGGCCGCCATTTATGTGCCCCTCGAGGGGGTCATCGATTTTTCAAAAGAAACAGAGCGGCTTGAAAAAGAGATCGGAAAGCTCGTTCAGGAGCTTGCAACGGTCAATAAAAAGCTTGGCAACGATTCTTTCCTGAGCAAAGCGCCGGCTGATGTCGTTGAAAAAGTGCGGGGGAAATACACATCGCTGTCTGAAAAACAGGAAAAACTTCAGACAAACCTTGATCGTATAAAAACCATGGGCGGCGAATAATCAGGTGCGTCTGCCTCTTTTAAAACAAATTTTTGGCTGACCGCTGATGGCTGAAAGCTTCATCCAAAAATTGTTTATTGTGATTTGGAAAACCTGGTCCTCTGGGACCGTCGAAGATCCCGCTGTGCGGGGGTCAGAGTTCGGTGGATCTGTCTATGAATCGTTGCAAGAGTCTGAAGTGAGCTAAAGTTTAAAGTGAGCTAAAGTTAAGGAATTCTGTCAATTATATAAAATCAACGGAGCAAAGCGACTCCATAACTTTAGGCACTTTAGATCACTTTTAATTTATCTGGCTTTCAGGAAAACAGCCCCTCCAAGGGGCACCCAAAGCCGGGCTCCCCGGACTCGGATTCTTTACTTTTATATGGACCCTGACTAAAGAAGTTATTGGAGTTCACTATTTATGGATATGACGGACCATCTTATCGATACGGCCCTTAGGGAAGATATCGGTTCCGGCGATATAACAACCGATGCTTTAATTACATCTCACATAACAGCCAGGGGGGCCATTATCGCAAAAGAACCCCTGGTTGTCGCGGGCCTGCATGTAACGGAAAGGGTCTTTAAACGACTCGATCCGGACATTCGACTTGATGCCGGCTGCCGGGAAGGCGATGCCGTTGAAAAGGGCTTCACCGTACTTGAGGTAAACGGTGACCTGCGCGCGTTGCTTGAGGGGGAGCGGACGGCGTTGAATTTTCTGCAGCGGTTGTCCGGCATCGCCACCCATGTCCGATCCTTTGCCGATCAGATTCGCGGTAAAAAGTCCCGCCTTGTGGATACCCGGAAAACAACGCCCGGATGGCGGGTGCTTGAAAAATATGCGGTTCGCGTCGGGGGTGCATGGAACCACCGAATGGGGCTTTATGATGGTGTCCTCATCAAGGACAACCACATCGCCGTATGCGGCGGGATCAAAAACGCCGTTGAAATGGTCCGGGAAAAGATATCACATCTGGTTAAAATCGAAGTGGAAGTGACCGGCCGCACCGAACTTAAAGCGGCCCTGGCCGCTGGCGTGGATGTGATTATGCTCGACAATATGGATCTTGACCAGATTAGAGAAGCCGTGGGGATTATTGGCGGAAAAGCCCTGGTCGAGGTCTCAGGCGGTGTCACCAAAGACGATCTCATGCCTTTGGCGGACCTGGGTGTGGACATTATCTCTTCAGGGTCACTCACCCATTCGGCACGTTGTGTGGATTTGAGTATGCAGATTTTTAATCCGCCCGAGGCGGATAAAGGTTGAATCCTTTAGGGGCGGACAAGTTTCCCGCATCTTGAGGCGTCAGATAATTTGCGATTTTAAACCTGTCAACACGACCCTCTGACATGATACCGATTCGAGACACCACCCCATCGAAGAACTACCCGGTTGTAAACAGCTGCATCATCGGCATCAATGTTCTGATTTACCTGATCCAGCTGGGTCAGGGAGCCGATCTGGATCGGTTCATCTATATATACGGGCTCGTTCCGGTCCGCTACTCCATCCCTCACGTTTCATCTTATTTTTCAACCGGCCAGCAGTTTTTTTCCTTTTTTTCGTTTATGTTTCTCCACGGGGGGTTCTGGCATCTGCTCGGCAATATGTGGTCCCTGTATATCTTCGGCGACAATGTTGAAGACGAGATGGGGCCTTTTCGGTACCTGCTGTTTTACCTGATGTGCGGGGTTGCATCCGGTATTACCCATCTGCTGTTCAATTATCATTCCAACCTCCCCACCATCGGTGCAAGCGGGGCCATCGCCGGTGTAATGGGGGCTTATTTCGTGCTCCATCCGAAATCCAAAATTTTAACCCTGATTCCCATATTCTTTATCCCTTACTTCATTGAAATCCCGGCCTTTTTCTTTCTTGGATTCTGGTTTTTCCTGCAGTTTATAAATGCCGCCGGAAGCTATGGCGCCGCAAGCGGCATTGCCTGGTGGGCCCATATCGGCGGATTTGTCCTGGGTATCGTCTTTTTTAAATTTTTCAGCATGGTACCATCAAAACGGCATGCCAGAACCTATATACCGAAAAAGCGGACCCACCGGTTTCAGATGGTCCGGCCGACACCGGAGGCCGGCGATTCCAATCTCTACGGCACCATCAGTGTTTCCTGGTACGAAACCCTGGCCGGTACCCGGAAAGTGGTGAGTGTACCCAGAGGGTTTCAGAATCGACTCTTGAAAGTGACGGTTCCGGCCGGTGTCAAGGAGGGAAGCCTGCTGCGCCTAAAGGGTATGGGAAAGGAGACGGCACCGGGTTTAAGGGGGGATTTGCTGCTCAAAGTTCTTATCGAATCCTGAGAAGGGGAAGCTGTCAGCTGTTTAACTATCTAGGTAGATAGGCTGTAGGCATTTAGGCTGAAGTACCGCAGGAGGGAAACATGCGGATTCGTAAACTAACAGCCTTTAGCCTACAGACTAAGCAACCTGAACAGTTACTCAACTATCAGCCTTTAGCCTACAGCCTTGATTTTTTAGCTACTTTAAATCCATCCGGTAGGATTTGACGATCATGGTCGGGTGATACGATTTTTTTGCCTTGGCAAGCCCCGGGACCTCCATGTCGCTTTCTTTGTTTATATACGTGTAATCTTTAAAAAGGTCCTTTGCGCATAGATTGTCAAAGTACTGGTAAAGTCCCTTGATTTTAACCAGGGCTTTTTCAAAGTGGAAAGTGCCCATATCGTCGGTTAATCGGGAAGCCATGCCGAAAGCACCGATTTCCCTATCGATTCTCAGAAGCAGGCCGTCGACCTCCATGGCGTCCATGTATTCGATGGTATTGATTACCGCCTGCTTTTCACAGGACAGATTTTCATCCGAATCCATATCGCAATCCCGTTCTTCACACCATTTATCCAGAAATTCGAGGCATTCGGCTTTGGACCCGGAGGAGATCGGTTCTACCGTTACTTTTCCGTTATTAAGGTACCGCCTTTTAAACTGGTGGATCAGATTCCGTTTTTTGGAGAATTTATTCCCCTTTAGGGTTGCCAGATCCTCAGCACTATAGATGTAGTCGTGGTACCCCGCCTGTTCGCTCAGTACAAATATCGATTCGATCCGTTTTTTTCCGTATTTTTTGATGTAATCCCCGGGTATATACCAGAACGACGAATACCCTGCCTTTTCGGCAAGGGCGTGAAGCTGTTCGGGGTTGTACTGCCTGGAAAGAGATACCGGCAGCATCATATGGCGGTTTTCTTTCTTGGTATGGTACTCCACAGAGAGGACCACGGAGTCATCTTCGATGGCTCCATATGGCTGATATTCCTCGTTGTACCAGGTCAGTATCGATACAAGGGAATATTCGCAGAGCAGATGGCGCTGGTTGCTGAAATAGGGTTTTAACTCGAAATAGTCTGAAGGTGTAATCGGTTTTAGATTCATGGGTATATTCTTAGCATCGGTATGGCGTTAGACATCTTATTAAAACCTATACGGGAGTAAAATTCATGAGATCCGCGTTCTGCGATAAGACCGATCCATTCGATCCCGTCGGCCCGGAGCCGCTTGATCAGCTCCCGGATGATCTCCGTTCCGATTCCCCGGCCTCTGTATTCTTTCTGGACGGTAATATCCTGGATGTATGCATCGCTGATCCGGTCGCTCAAGGCCCTGCCCATTCCCACCACGACATTGTCCTCTATTGCCGCCAGAAAAAGGTGACTTCCGGCGATAATCCCCTTGACCAGATCGGGATCATCGGCATCCTTTGACCACCACTGCTCGTGTCGATAAAGAGCTATAATCTGTTTTACCTGTTCGTTTGTAGGGTTAGCCAACGCCGTGTAAATTATCATAGGGAGGATGCTTATGAAGTTTTCTTGGCAAAAGGAAGGACGCTCTGTTTAATCTCGTTATCTCCGTCAATGGAGGTGACCCGGTTCCGACCGTTTGTCTTTGAAAGATACATGGCCCGGTCTGCTCTTTGGACAAATTCCGAAAGGTCTTCATGGTTGTAATATTCCGTAACACCGATACTGATCGTTATTTTCGCTTCGGCGTTCATATCGGTAAAAAATCTTTCCGCTTCGATGCCGGTTCTTATTCTTTCGGCAACCGTTTTTGCTTCGCCCACAGATGTTTCCGGCAGCAGGATCGTAAACTCCTCTCCGCCGTACCGATAGGCAGTATCCATTTTACGAAGACAGGTTTTTATTATTTTTCCTATTCGATTCAGAACCTTGTCGCCTTCAAGATGACCATGGGTGTCGTTGTATTCCTTGAACAGGTCGATATCGATCAGCAGCAGGGCCAGGGGATGCCGGTAACGGTTCGATCGGTCGGCTTCCAGTTCAAGCTGGTTGTAGAAGTGTCTGGAATTAAACAGCCGTGTGAGCCCGTCGGTGATGGCAAGCTTTTGAAGTTTGACCAGCATTTCAGTGCGTTCGATGGTTAGCTGCCGCTCCTTTAGAACCCGTTTGAGCCTGAGCAAAAGCTCTTCAAAGCGCACCGGTTTAAATATAAGATCGCTCGCCCCTTTGTTGATGGCCTCTTCATACGAATAGTCACCGGAGTAGCCGGTCATTACGATAATATCGGTGCCCAGATAGGTGTTGGTGACATATTCGGTAAGATCCAGGCCGTCCATACCCGGCAGGATAATATCGGTGATAATCACGTGAACCATCTGGTTCTTTAAAAACTCAAGGGCTTCCTCCGAACTGGCCGCCTTATAGGCCGTATATCCGGATATCAAGATAAACTCGTGCAACGAGTTGCGTATGGCCGCATCATCATCAACAATAAGAATGGTTACCTCGGTCTGTTGTTCTCTCGGGACCCGATTATTCATGTATTTCCCACTATGCTGTTGTTGACACTTTTCTGATCGATCTGGTATTAAGAACTCTCAGCAGCTACTAACCTTTTATAATTATATTTTTTATTAATTTATGTCAACCAACTTTTGGATTGTTTACCCTTTATGAATATGCGTCAAATAAGAAATTTCAGTATCATCGCCCATATCGACCATGGGAAATCGACCCTTTCAGACCGCCTTATCCAGGCCACCGATATTGTCGAGGACCGGGATTTTCAAAACCAGATCCTCGATACCATGGATATCGAACGGGAACGCGGAATTACCATCAAGAGCCAGACCGTCTGTCTTCCGTATCAGGCAAAAGACGGCATGGTCTATCACCTAAACCTCATCGATACCCCGGGTCATGTCGATTTTACCTATGAGGTAAACCGGGCCCTCGCCTCCTGTGAAGGCGCCATCCTGTTGATCGATGCCAGCCAGGGTGTTGAGGCACAGACCCTGGCCAATCTTTACCTGGCCGTTGAGCAGGATCTTGAAATCATACCCGTTATCAATAAAATTGACCTTCCGTCGGCAGACATAGACAGGATAAAACTCCAGATCGAAGAGGACCTGGGGCTGGATGCCGCCTCCGCCATCCTGACATCTGCAAAAGAAGGGGTCGGGATAACAGATCTTCTAGAGGCCGCGGTGCTTCGACTGCCCCCGCCTGTGGGGGATCCGGAGCGGCCCCTAAAGGCGCTGATCTTTGATTCTCACTATGACCCGTATCGGGGCACCATTGTCTACTTTCGAGTCTTTGAGGGCAGGATCCGCCCGGGAGACCAGATCTGTTTTATGTCAAACAATGCCACATACAAGGTCGAAGAGGTGGGTCTTTTCCAGATCGTTCGCAAACCCCAAAAAGAACTCTCAGCCGGTCAGGTTGGCTATATGATTGCCGGAATAAAAACGGTCAGTGATACCCGTTGCGGTGATACCATTACCTTGAAAAAAGATCCCTGTGATACCGCAATGCCCGGGTTTACAGAGACCAAACCGGTGGTGTTTTCATCCATATACCCCACAGATGCCGAGGGATATGAAGACCTAGCCGTTGCCATGGAAAAGCTGAAACTGAACGATGCATCCCTGATCTATGAAAAAGACACCTCTGTGGCACTCGGCTTCGGTTTCCGTTGCGGGTTTCTGGGGTTGCTCCACCTCGAAGTGGTCCAGGAACGTCTGGAGCGGGAATACGATCTGTCCCTGATTCTAACCGCACCTTCCGTTCGATACGAGCTGACACTCCAGGATGGAACCGAGGTGCCCATCGACAACCCGGCCCTCTATCCGGACCCCACAGTGATCGAATCTGCAAAAGAACCCTTTATTCGTGCCGCTATCATTATTCCGGACCGGTATATGGGGGCGGTAATGAAACTGAGCCTGGATAACCGTGGAACCAATAAAAACTATCAGTATCTGACCAATAATCGGTTGGAGATGATTTTCGAACTCCCTTTGGCCGAGGTCATTTTTGACTTCTACGACAGGCTCAAATCCGTAACCCAGGGCTACGGATCTTTTGACTATGACGTCATCGATTACCGGGAGACCGACCTTGTGAAGATCGATATTCTCATAAACGGCGAACGGGTCGATGCCCTTTCGCAACTCGTTCATGAGGAGGGCGCGGTGGAACGGGCCCGGCATGCCTGTGAAAAGTTAAAAGACGAGATTCCCCGACAGATGTTTAAAATCGCCATACAGGGTGCCATCGGCGCCAAAATAATTTCCCGAACCACGATCTCTCCCTTTCGGAAAGATGTAACGGCCAAATGCTACGGTGGGGATATTTCGCGAAAACGGAAGCTGCTCGAAAAACAGCGCAAGGGTAAAAAACGGATGAAGATGGTGGGAAAGGTGATGATCCCTCAATCAGCCTTTTTGTCTGTGCTGAAAACCGATACGGATTAATCTGAATTTTTTCATGTATTGCAAAAGGAGATATTTCAATGGGAATGACGATTACTGAAAAGATCCTTGCTGCCCATGCCGGAGTCGATTCGGTACAGCCCGGGGATCTGATAAACGCCAGGGTCGATGTCGCCCTGGGAAACGATATTACCGCACCGATTTCCATTCGGGAGTTTGAAAAAAGCGGCGCGGAGACGGTGTTCGATGCTGACCGGGTTGTCCTGGTACTGGATCATTTCATACCCAACAAGGATATCAGTTCCGCCATGCAGGCCAAGGTGGTCCGGGAGTTTGCCAGAAAGCAGAATATCGTCAACTTCTTTGATTCCGGCGAGATGGGGGTCGAACATGCGCTGCTTCCCGAAAAGGGACTCGTTTTGCCCGGAGAGCTTATTATCGGCGCAGACAGCCACACCTGCACCTATGGTGCACTCGGTGCGTTTTCAACCGGTATCGGCAGCACCGACCTGGCTGCTGTCATGGTATCCGGAGAGCTCTGGTTCAAGGTGCCCGAAACCATAAAATATGTCTACCGGGGTGAGTTGAATCCGTGGGTCGGCGGAAAAGACCTGATCCTCCATACCATCGGTGACATCGGTGTGGATGGCGCACTCTACAAAGCCATGGAGTTTTCCGGGCCGACCATTGAGCGTCTTGGTATGGCCGGCCGGTTGACCATGGCCAATATGGCCGTGGAAGCCGGCGCCAAAAACGGCATCATCGAACCGGATGCCATTACCAAAGCCTATGTGGCCGACCGGGCGGTGCGGGACTTTGAAATCATCACCGGTGACCCGGACGCGGTCTATTCCGAAATCAGAGAATACGATGTCGGAAACCTCGAACCCCAGGTCGCGTTTCCACACCTTCCCGAAAACTGCAGAGGCATCAGCGAGGTCGGAGAGGTGGTCATCGATCAGGTCATTATCGGCTCCTGCACCAACGGGCGCCTGGAAGACCTCAAAGAGGCGGCATCGGTGATCAAGGGCAAAAAAATCGACCCCAAAATTCGGCTCATCGTCATCCCTGCCACCACCAATATTTACCGGGCTGCACTCGATCAGGGACTCTTTGAAATTTTTCTGGATGCCGGCGCATTTATCAGCACACCCACCTGCGGGCCCTGTCTGGGCGGATATATGGGCATACTTGCCAAGGGGGAGCGCGCCGTTTCCACTACCAACCGAAATTTTATCGGACGGATGGGACATACGGAAAGTGAGGTCTATCTTACCAATCCGGCGGTGGCGGCAGCATCCGCTATTGCCGGCAAAATCGCCGGGCCGGATGAGGTGATGTAAAACCCGGAGCAATCCATCAGTTATGAAAGGAACAGTAATGAAGGTTACAGGAAAGGCCTGGAAATTTGGGGATGATATTGATACGGATCGAATCCTTCCGGCCCGATATTTAAATACGAGCGATCCCGAGGAACTTGCCGAACACTGCATGGAGGATGCGGATCCCGACTTTGCCGGCCGGGTTCAAAAATCCGATATCATTGTTGCGGGAAAATACTTCGGGTGCGGATCATCGAGAGAACACGCTCCCATCGCAATAAAAGCCGCCGGGGTCTCCTGCGTGATTGCCAAGAGCTTTGCCCGGATATTCTACCGGAACTCATTCAACATGGGGCTCCCCATACTCGAATGTGAAGACGCCGATCAAATAAAAACCGGCGACACCCTGACGGTGGATCTGTCTACCGGCGAAGTGGGGCATAAAGAGACCGGTAAAACCTATCAGACCCGGCCCATCCCGCCATTTATGCAGGAGCTGGTGGAAAGCGGCGGCCTGATGAAGCATATCGCCAAAAAGTTAAAATAACCGGTTCTTTTCATCCAATGGGCGAAGAAGCCCCAGGTATTCAAGGGGCACCAGGAATTCACAAGGTGTCTTTTGTCCGGCGATGCAAAGGAGGGCACATGAAAGTAAGAGATTTAACCATTCTACTTAGCCTGGGAGCACTGGTCTTTATAGTGGGCTGTCAGCAGGATCTTATCGGAAAAGAAGTTCCTCAAAGCAAGCGGATTAAGCTGGTAAAAAGCGGACCGCAAACCGGAAGATTAGAGGCGTTTGACTATTCAATGAATTATAAATATCTCTATACCCAGCCAAACGGCGGCACCATGGGCGCCATGGAATTTTCCGCTTCCCTGGAAAAATCGTCCGGCGGGCTCGACAGCCTCACCATCTGGGTGTACCTGCTCGACGGAAGCGGAAGGATCCTGGAGACAAAGAACATATATGATTCCGGTTACAAGGCCAGACGCATGGAACGCTCATTTTCCGTTACCCTGGAAACTCCCCCCGAGACAGCCGGCATCAGTTTCGCCCATACGGCACAGGCGTCCATGGGGCGCAAGTAGGGTTTTATATGGAAAACCGGGTCCTCTGGGACCGTCGAAGATCCCGCTGTGTGGGGGGCAGAGATCTTTGGCGCTACCTTGGCGTTTTGGATCTAAAATCACAAATTCCAAACACCAAATTACAAATAAATCACAAATCATAAATTCCAAACCGGTCCCTCCTTCATTATTTTGATAAGATTATTGATCGTAAAAAGAGCGTTAAAACATAACTGTGTTACCACTGCTCTCGGGTTATCACTCCCCTTTTTTTTATTAAAACAGGGTAAGGAATAGCGGTTATTCAAGCGGGTTGTCATCAACAAAGTCATTGACATCCCCATTGGCCGGTGCTACATGCCGTTTTTAAAAAATATTTTCTATCTTATCAAATTTATTCATAAAAAGAGAGGTTTTCCATGTCGACAGTTCAGCACGATATTCAGAGTTTAGTCCGAAGATCAAAGATGTTCGTACCGGTCAACCGGGATCGGTTTATTCAAAAAGCATGGACCCGGGATGCAGACTGCATCATTCTGGATCTTGAGGACGCCATTGCGCCGGCTGACAAGGATTCGGCCCGGAAGATGGTAAAAGATGTGCTCCCCATCGTAAGTAAAGGGGGTGCGGATATCCAGGTGCGGATCAACAGAGAACTCGAGGAAGCGGATCTGGATGCCATTATCATTGCCGGACTCTCAGGGGTTGTTATCCCCAAATGCGAATCCGCCGAAGAGGTACAGCGTATCGATGAAATCGTCACCCGGCTGGAAAAAGAGCGAGGACTCCCGGAGGGAAACATTCAATTCGATCTCATTGTTGAATCCGCCAAAGGCGTCATCAATGCAGAAGAGATCGCCCTTTCAAGTCCGCGAATCGTTCAGATGAATATCGGTCAGGTGGATCTTTCGGTGGATCTGGGACTTACAAGGCTTGCCGAGAAAAATTTCGAACAGTATGTGTATGCCGAAAACAAGGTCCGTTTTGCGGCTGTTTCAGCCGGTCTGCAGCCCTGCGGACTGGGCGCCCAGAATAATGTGGACTTCACCGGCGTCTCCATGGGCCCGGATGCCATGTTTACCGCCTGCCAGAATGCATTTTGCATGGGGTACCGGGGAGCTATTATTATTCATCCGGGCTGGGTAAAACCGGTCAACGAAGGGTTTAAGCCGTCAGGGGATGAAGTTGAACTGGCCCGGAAAGTAAAGGACGCCCTGGATGAAGCCTATGCCAAGGGTGAAGGATCGGTTTCCGTGGATGGCCGCATGTATGACGTGGCCAACATGAAACATGTCGTCAGCCTCCTGGCCCGGGCCGATGCCCTGGCGAAGAAAGAGGCTGCGAAGGAAGCGGCGATAGCGGCGGCTAAGAATTGAATATTGAATAGTGAAAATTGAATATTGGTTGAATCGCTCTGCTCGGTCATTAGAATTTAATGATCAATCTACAATATTCAATTTTCAATGCTCTTTTTCCCGTCCCGGTAGCATTTTTTGGAATACCAGTCGATCTGCCGGCAGATGCCGCGAATGATCCGGACCTCTTTTGCCCTAAGCGGGAGGCGGTTGAAGAATCGACGCAAGTTGTTCATCCAGTAATCCGGGTTTTCGCGGTTGACAAAGTCGATGCGGATCAGAATCTCTTTTAACTGGTCATACATCCCTTCCAGTTCGTGCCGATCAGCCAGTCTGGGGGTGGCGGGTCCGGTTACGGTTCGGCCGGCTGAATGGATTTCATAGCACAGAATCATCACCGCCTGGGCCAGATTCAGGGAGGAAAACTCAGCGGTCGGTATGTTTACCAGCAGATGGCAGAAGCGGATGGCGTGGTTTGACAATCCCCGATCTTCGGGACCGAAAAGGATCGCCGCACGATTGGTTGGGGTCATGGGGATCAGGGTTTTAGCCATCTCTTTTGGCGACGTGACGGTCTGTCGCTGTCCCCCCAGCCGGGCGGTTGTCCCCACAATATAATGGTATGGGGATAGCGCCACTTTAAGATCGTCATATCGGTCCATCTGGTCGACAACCTCTGATGCCGCATGGGTGGCCATCTTTAAGATCCGCGGCAGGTCACAGTTTTCCGGATTCACCACCACCAGACGGCCCAGCCCCATATTGCGCACGGCACGGGCAGTCGCCCCGATATTTTCCGGATACCGGGGGCGGTTCAAAACGATGTCGATATTTGCAATATCGGGTTCAGGTACCAAATCTACCCATTCATCAGATGATTTCAAAGTTGTTGAAAAAATACCCGATTTCAGATGCCGCCGATTCGGGGGAATCGGATCCGTGGACGACATTTCTCTGGATGTCCGTGGCAAAGTCCTTGCGGATGGTTCCTTCGGCAGCATCCTTGTGATTGGTGGCACCCATGAGATTCCGGTATCTTTCAATGACATTTTCTCCGGTGAGCACCATCACCAAAACCGGACCTGAACACATAAAATCGGTGAGTTCGTCAAAAAACGGTCTCTCCTTATGAACGGCATAAAAGCCCTGTGCCTCGGATTTGTTCATCCAGAGCATTTTCATGGCAGCGATATTGAGGTCGTTCTGTTCGAGCCGCTTTATCACCTCTCCCATGAGTTTACGCTCAACACCGTCTGGTTTGATGATTGATAATGTCTTTTCCATGATGGTTCCTTCCTTTCTCGATTCTATTTTTCGATCACGGTGCAATACCAGACGGCACCGTTCAAGTCAACGGTATGTCTGCGGCGGTTGACAAAGATCCAGGATGATTTTATTATTTTCAAAAAAACCCCAAGTGTGGTTGATATGATAATAAAGGAGCGATTATGCCGATCTACGAGTTCTATTGTGAAGACTGCAACGTGATATTTAATTTTTTATCACGCACGGTCAATACCTCCAAGAAACCCAAATGTCCCCACTGCAAAAAGAAGACATTGTCCCGGCAGGTATCGCTTTTTTCATTTACGGGAAAAGCCAAGGAAGATGGCGGTCTGGATGACCTTCCCATCGATGAGTCAAAGATGGAAAAGGCGATGGAGGCTTTAGCAGGTGAGGCTGATAAGATCAATGAAGACGATCCGCGGCAAGCGGCAGATCTGATGCGGAAACTCTCCGACATGACGGGGCTTAAACTGGGAACGGGCATGGAGGAGGCCCTGGCAAGAATGGAAAAAGGGGAAGACCCTGAAAAGATTGAAGCGGAAATGGGAGATTTGCTGGAAGGGGAAGAACCGTTTGAGCTGCCGGGGAAAAATGCCGGAGGACCCAAGGCAATGCGGGCCGCACCGGTTAAAGATGAGACGCTTTACGATTTGTGATGCGGGGAGACATGAAAAAAGAGATCATTGACCGGATTGAAATCCAACAGGGTGATATTACAGCGCTTCGGGTCGATGCCGTGGTCAATGCCGCCAACAACTCGCTTTTGGGCGGAGGCGGTGTGGACGGTGCCATCCACCGGGCAGCCGGACCCGAACTGCTAAAGGCATGCAAAATACTCGGCGGCTGTCCCACCGGAGAGGCCAGAATCACCAAAGGCTACCGGCTCCAGGCCGACTTTGTCATCCATACGGTGGGCCCGGTATACAGCGGCAAACCCGGTGATGCTAAGTTGCTGGCCGGGTGTTACCGCAACAGTCTTGAGCTGGCTGCTGATAATGGCGTGAAAACCATCGCTTTCCCGGCCATCAGCTGCGGGGTATACGGGTACCCGATTCAGGATGCCTGCAGGATCGCCGTGGACAGTGCCTGTGGATTTCTGTCCGGGCACAGTGTCATTGAAAGGGTTGTTTTTATTCTTTTTTCAGCAGAAAACAAGGCGGTATATGAAGCATATATAGAGAGTCTTTTCTGACAACTGCACCAACTGCTGAAATCCCAAATACCAAGCACCAAATTACAAACAAATCTCAAATTACAATATTCAATGACCGAAACATAGAATTGAATCTTTCTTTGAGATTATATACATGTTTGTTGTCTTAAAATTCTGTCACGCGCAGCGTGGCGTGTTCACCGCGTTTTGTCCTTTGTTTGGTATTTGATATTTGATGATTTCGTAAAAAGTACCAAGTCCGTCATGCCGGACTTGATCCGGCATCCAGAAAGTACCGAAATCATCCGCCTTAGGCGGACTTCCGCCGGAATGACGTTTTGGAGGAATTTCCGACTTTTTACGAAGCCGTCATATTTGTGTTTTGGAATTTACGGTTTGCCCTTTTCTGCAGGGTTTACACAGGCTATGGCTTGGCAAACCGTCTGCGGATCTCTTTTGATACATCCCGGGTCAGTTCCAACACCCTTTTTGCATGGGCCATATCGAGCGAACCGGTTCCGCAGGATGGGGTAATAAATGTCTGGGCGAACAGCTTTTCCCTGTCGATTCCGAGATCGGCAAGCGCCTCAAACTGAGTGGTCCATTTTGATATCAGCGATTCTGCAGTTTCCCCATCGATATCCTCATCCCTTAGTGTGGGGATGATCCCCCACGCCACCATACCGCCACGGTCGATAAATGCCCTGATCTGATCCGGGTAAAGCAGGAATTTGTCAAAATAGGAATAGGCATCAAAGCTGACGATATCGGCCGATGAATCCAGAATAAGCGGCCACTCCGTGTTGGCGCAGACATGGATTCCGGCGAGTCCTCCGGCACCATGGACGGCGGCAATTGTCTCTTCAAAGCAGTTTGAGATGTCTTCCGGGCTGATGCTGATAAAGGCGGATGAACCGAACCCTGCCAGAGCCGGTTCATCGAAAAAGAGGATAGCCGGCAGATTAAGCTGCCGAAGCTGCGTAACCTGCCACCGTGCTTTCAGGGCCAGCAGTTTCACCACCGCATCCCGGATCTGATCATTGTAGAAAACAGCTCTTTCGTCTTGGTCCTTAATACCGGTGGCCAGGGTAAAGGGGCCGGTTATTTGTCCCTTGACCGCAGTCGGCGCGGGAGAACTGTTGCCGATCCGGTCCAAAAAGACAAAAAACCCATGGGCTGTATCCGGGCCCAAAACGAATCTTGAATCGTTCAGATCCTTTTCTTCTTCCACAACGGACATGTAATCTTCATAAAAGTCGAGAAGCTCGGCATCGAAGGTCTCATTTTCCGAGTCGATAAAAAAATCATCATTTTTTGCTGTGAGCCCTGGCAGCCCGGAGAGAAACTGGACCATCATTCCTTCTTTTTTATTGGTCGGCAGCTGCACCCATAAGGGGATATCCGGGGTATGCGCACAGACAAGCTCAAGGGCTTCTTTATGATCATTTATGGGAAGGCTGCCGATAAGAACCGAACGGCCTTCCGGTTGAAATATTGGTTGCATTTTGAGGATACCTCCTTAACTGATCTTTGACAGTTTGAATTTTACTTTACTGTAAAATCAAGACGTTATGGTAGTGTATATTTTTCTTGGCACTACCGATTCGTTTAGTGTCCATGATCAAACTTCCTTAACCGTGGGCGGTATGG
>Ga0233437_1000632_pt1 | contig 77239 bp, 80 predicted proteins | sample SI_122_August201_FD_182714 | JGI IMG/M metagenome (GOLD analysis project Ga0233437, IMG submission 182714) | Seawater microbial communities from Saanich Inlet, British Columbia, Canada - SI_122_August2016_200_MG | ecosystem: Environmental > Aquatic > Marine > Inlet | place: Canada: British... | reverse complement strand
TTTTTTAGAGAGGAAAAATTTATATATGACTTAAGTTATTACTAACTTAAGAATATTAGGTGGGTATAAATGGCTGAAGAAGAGAAAAATAATACTAAAGATCTTATAGGAAAAACAATTATCTCAAAAACTGGTAAAAAGTTTGGTTTATTAGGGGATGTAACTTTTGAAACCAGATCTGGGGAATTAATTAACATGATTCTTGATAGTCCAACTACTTACACTGAAAAGCTAGAACTTGAGCGTGGAAAGAATGGCAAACCATTAATTCCGTTTAGTGCTGTTATTGCAATTGGGGATTTCATTGTTGTTGCAGAAGAGGACATAATTTAATTCTTTTACAATGGAAAGTAAAATCTGGACTGAAAAATATAGACCTCAGACTTTAGATCAAGTTAAAGGTCAAGAAGAAATTCTAAAGAGAATTACGGCTTTTGTTAAAGAGAAGTCAATGCCTCATTTAATGTTTTCAGGTCCTGCTGGTGTTGGTAAGACTACACTTGCTATTGCTATTGCTAAAGAATTGTTTGGTAAAACTTGGAAAGATAATATTCTAGAATTAAATGCAAGTGATGAAAGGGGAATTGATGTTGTTAGAGTTAAAGTAAAAGACTTTGCAAGAACTAAGGCTTTAGGGAATGTTCCTTTTAAGATTATTTATCTTGATGAAAGTGATGCTTTAACTAAAGAAGCTCAACAAGCTCTTAGGAGAACTATGGAGAATTATACAAAGACTTGTAGGTTTATCTTGAGTTGTAATTACTCTAGTAAAATTTTAGATCCTATCCAATCAAGATGTGCAATCTTTAGGTTTAAACCGTTATCAAAACTCGCTATTTTTAATTTAATTGATCAAATAAGTAAAAAAGAAAGTTTAACTATTGATATTAAAGCAAAAGAAGCTATTTATGAAATTTGTAATGGGGATTGTAGGAAGATGTATAATATATTACAAAGTTCTGCTGTTGTCAATAAAAATATTACTCCTGATTTAATTTATTCTATTGCATCAGTAATTAAGCCTAAAGAAATCTTAAGTGTATTACAAAGTGCTGTTACTGGGGATTTTGAGAAAGCAAGAGATTTATTATTAACTACAATGCTTAATTATGGAATGGCTGGACTTGATGTTGTTGGACAAATTCAGCGAGAAGTGATTAAATTAGAGATTTCTAATGAAGCTAAACTCAAGTTAGTTGAAGCTTGTGGTGAGATTGAATTTAGAATGGTAGAAGGTGCTGATGAGTATATTCAGTTAGAAGCACTTTTAGCTAAGTTTTCTTTGTATGGTAAGAAATAGACTTTTAAAAGATGTTTAATTGCTTTCTTTATGACTAGAGCTTATGTGGAAATTGAAACTTTAGAAGTTACTTTGAATGGGAATCCTCAAATTCTGAAAATATATTATTTGGATGTTACAACTGATCGAGGTTATCGATTTGTTCTTTCGGCTCATACTCCAGATTTGAGTGGGAATCATGTAGGTAAAACTATGATCTGTGGCGCCCCAAGACCAATTTGTACCGCTAATCCTGAATACATGGAAGGTGGAGATATTAAGGTCAATAAGCCATATTTTGGTTCAGGTATTGCTAAGATTTTAATTGGATTATCAAAAGACATGATTCATGGATTAGGCAAAAAATTAGTTATTCGTCCATTTAGAACAGAGGAAATTGGGGGTGTGCCAACTTCATGGGATGAATATCCTATCTCAACTGTAGATTTAAGGGCAATGTATAAAAGAAATGGTTTTAGAGAATTTACTCCTGGGGAAATTGATGATTTAGCAATAAGAATGAAAATTACTGATATAAAAAGTCATGAAAGATCTTTAGATTTCTATGTCACACAAGCAAAAGAATATTTAATAGAAGAAAGTTAATTGTTAGTTAGAAGCTCTTTTAGCTAAGTTTTCTTTATATGGTAAGAATTAACTTTTTAAAATATGTTTTATTTCTTTTTTGAATGAGTCAAGATCAGCCAGAAATTATTGCTCAAAGTCATTTAGGTATTTTAGAATGGGATTTTGATGGTGTTTCTAGACAAGTTAGCTTAGATCATTTAGTTTTTAATAATGCTCCTTTTGATTCTTCTATTTCTGGAAGGATGTTAGATGATAATAATATAGTTGGAGGAGTTGTTTTTTTAGAGAAAGATGCTGATATGATTATTGCAAATCCGGATCATTTAGTTTTAATGAAATTAGAAGTTGGAAAGCAATATCAAAGAAATGGTTTTGGAAAATTCCTTTTAACTCAGGCCAAAGATTATGCTAGGGGCAAATCACGAAGTTTAGTTTTAGTCCCTGGAGTGCCAGAGCTCTCAGAAGCAGAGTTAGCACAAAAAGGTTATTCTATGACAACTGATGAATTAAAAGCAATGTATTTAAGAAATGGATTTAGAGAATTCTCTCTTGATGAAATGAAAGTTTTATCATTAAATATTGCTAGTTTTTATTTAAATCAAGCAATAATTGTAAATGGATATGAATCGCCTAATGGGCAAGTTTCTTCTTCTAAATTATCTTTACCAGAGAATATTGCTGCTTTAGATCAAATTGCAATGACTGAGAGAGAAAAGATTTTATCAGATGTTTTAAGGAAAAAGGGAATTGAGAATACTTTCGTTTTGAAAATAATAGGTTATTTTAATGAAGTTAGAAGACATTTAATTTGTGATAATTAAAAGAAGAAAAAATAAAAAATTTATTCTGTTCCTGGAATATGTTTAATCTTTAAGTTGTGAGGTATATCTTCACTATATTTATACCTTAACTTAACGTTAATCGGATGATTAAAGTCTGTGGTTGTTTCTGCAGTTTGATCGCAGGTTACAACATATTTTCCTAATTCATCTAATTCAACATATCCTGATGTTGCTGATCCATCTTTTAATCCTCTACAATCAACTCCACCAAATCCGGTGTCGATTTCTACAAAGACTTTATTATCATTATTTCTGTCTTTTGAGCAATCTTCTGCTGATTCTTTGTGGACTTTACCTGATCCTTTTTTCTCAATTGTAAATGAGAAAGTAATTTTATCAGTTCCTCTTAAGTTTTCAGTAAATTCAGTTATTTGAACTGGACCACTTGATACAAAGGAAGTTTTGTCTCCAATTACTTCACAGATGCCTCCTGTTTCTCTTGGGTTTTGCAAGATACAAACGTGAGCAACTGCTTTTGTTTCATATAAATAGCAGACATTAGCCCATAAAGGAAGTTCAGTGTTAGCTGTTAAACATTTACCATATGAAAGATCATTAAATTCAATAGGAGTGTTTACACCATCAAATTGTTTATTGTTTTCATCAAGGTATTTTCCTTTGATTTCTTCTTCATTTGATTTTTCTAATGCAGCTGAGGATGATCCTAAATCTGAAGGTAGAATTCCTGAAAGAGTGACTATTGCCTCTCCTTGCTTAATATCATATTCTCCTTGGTTGTTTAAGATAACTTCAACGTCAAAAACATCGTCTCCACAATCAAATACTTCTTCTGGTGGGTACAATGGTCTGTAACTTACAGCAAGTCCTTGTTCTCCTCCAACGAAAGGGTTAGTATTTGTACTACTATCTCCGTCACATCCTGCGAGAACTAAACTGACTAGAATAAGTCCTAATATAAATGATTTTGATTTCATTATTTCACCTCAAGGTTTTTAGTATACCTTTTTGTATATTAAAAGTATATAAAGGTTGTGGTGAAGGAGTTAAGTTTATATTTTATTTATTATTATGAATGGGAATGGGAAAAATAACTCAGATGAGATCTCGAATGGGGATAATGAAAGTTGGTGGTGAAGAGTTTGAAGTTCCTCAACTTAACCCGGATGAGGCGAAAAAAATAAGGGAATTAAGTGAAGATAAAGGAAAAATAACTCCTTATGTTTTATGTTGGTGGGCATCTCCTAATGGTTATTATGTTGGAACTAAGCGTTCAAGTGAGTTTGATGATGAAGAAAAAGGGACTATTGCTACTCAAATTCGAGAAGAGTTTTCAGGAAAGGGAAAACTTGAAAGAATTGCAAGTTTTTTTGATGCAGAAGTTAAGCCTATAGCTGTGATTGAAGATAATTTTATTGGACAACCAGTTGGTGGAGGTCAAAAGTCATATATAGTAGGTAGTATAAAATCTGAGAAGGTTCCTGCAATAATCACTGTGAGATTAGGGGCTTGGATTGATGGAAAAGGTGAAAGTGATCCATGTTTAGAAGTTTTAGCTGTTCAACCTGGAAGAGGTTTACTTTATGTTGGAAGATGGGCTGCTGTTTACAGGCCAAATAGAATCTCTTGGAAGGGTAAAACAAATTGTGATAATAGAATTGAAGGGAAGGATGTTGATTTAAGTCTTTTAGTACCTAATGTAATTGAGCAATGTATTTTAAGCGGTGATTCTTTAGAAGATGCTTATTTAGAAGCAGTACATAATCGCTAATCAAAAATCTTATTTTCTCATTTAGACTAATTGTGAAAGTTCGGCCTTTTTCTTCTTTGAAGATATTATTTTTTAGGGGTTAGATTTAAATTAAGGTGCAGATTTTCTTAATTTATAATGATAGAGAAGTTTGTAATTACAGAGAAAATGAGGAAGAATTGGGGTGATCTTAATCCTGATTTTAAATTGAAGTTATGGGGGAAGAGAATTTCAGATGATGGTACTCTTTCTGTATCTAATATAAGATGGCAAAGATATGCAGACCCTGTTTTGACTTTATTAGATCCTATTGAAGTTCCTGATTCTGTTTCTGATGAGTATATGTCTAGAATTTCAAATATTTTTGGAGAAGCAGATGGATTTGGCCCTGAAATAATTTCTTTTTTTCTAAATCAAATTAAACTTGCAGCAATAATTCAAGATAATTATGTTGGACAAGATGTTTTTGGATCTTTAACAGTACCAAAAAAAGTATATCTCGTTGGACAACTTCCTACTTCAGAAGCACCTCCTTGGATTACAGTAAGAATTGGAGCTTGGCTAGATTCTGATCAAAGCGAGCCTTGTTTAGAAATTTTAGCATTAAATCCAAATGCCCCTTTTTTAACCGCAGTTAAATGGGCTTCTTCATATGATCCTAATCTTCAAAGAATAGTTTTTGATAAAAAAAATTATGAAAGTGAATCAAGGAGTTCAAATATTTCAAAAGGTTTGTTTGTTCCTCAAGCAATTAAAGAATCTGTTGAGACTGGACAACCTTTTGCGGAATCTTATGCTAGATTAACTAGAAAATCTTAATCAAAAACTTTCTTTATTTTCTCATTTAAACTAATTGTGAAAGTTCGGCCTTTTTCTTCTTTGAAGATAATTTCTTTTTCTTCAAGTCTTTTTAAGATTCTAAATACTTTTACTCTAGATAGACCAGTTAAATTATCTAACTGAGATTGGTTGACTGATCCTTTAAATTTAATTAAGGATTTTATTACCTTTCTTTCATCTTTGTCTAGAAATAATAAAGTTGCTTCTGCATTTATTGTATTATCTATTCTTTCTTTGTCATGTCTTTTAGATAAGAAATAATAAATTAATGTGCCTACAAATAAACCTAGGGAAGAAAGAATCATTATTAAAATTGGTTCTGGAACTGTACAACCGCATACACCGTTATTATGATTTTTTTCAACGTAGTAAATAGTAAGTGAGACTATGAAAACAAAACCTGTGAGTATTGCTAAGGAGATAATAATATCTTTGTGCGGCCTTTGTTTCATATACTGAAACAATGTTTGCTACTTTAAATATCTTCTTCTTTTAATGTTTCATAAAGTGTAACAAAGCTTTATAAATCGTTTCACTTTCTAAAACACTATGAAAAAGTTATTTTTAGTATTACTGGGGGTTTTATTATTATCAAGTTTAGTTACAGCGATAGACACACCTTTAGATGAAGAAGGTAAACTCAATGTTTATTTCTTTCATTCTCACACGTGTGGGCATTGTAAAGAGTTTTTGCCTGTTATTCAAGGGTGGGATGCTACTTACCCTGATTTGAAAGTTCATGTTATTGAAATTTCTGAACAGCCTGAAGTGTTTGAAACTTATTCAATTATGTTTAATACATCAACTGCTGGTGTTCCTAGAGTTTATGTAAATGATAAAGTGTTTGTTGGTTATACTCACAATAGTGGGGAATTAGAATATGATGTTATTTACAAAGGTTATAGAGGCTATGAAAACCAAATATTTAAGGAAATAGCTGAAAATTTACCTGAAAGTATTGTAGATTTACCAGAAGATCCTGTAACTGAAGAGAAAGGAGCTTTCTTTGTATTTTTATTAATTCCATTATATTTACTTAGTTTACCAATTTGTTTTAAATCTATTAATAATGATAGAAATAAAAGAAGATTTTGGATTGCTGGTTTATTTTTCTTAGTTATTATTACATTATTTTTATTTATATTTCTAACACCTGATACTGTTATTAGGGGTTTTGCTGAAAGATTACCTTTTCCATTATTTGTTTTTGTTTTGGCTTTAGCTGATGGATTTAATCCTTGTTCTTTTACTGTTCTTTTAATATTGTTATCTTTACTAACTTATACTAAAAGAAGAAAAGATATGGTTGTATTTGGAAGCACATTTGTAATTGTTTCTGCGATAATGTATTTTATATTTATTATGGTAATGATTTTAGTTGGAAGCTGGGCATTACAAAGATATGGGCATTATATTTTATTGTTCTTAGGAATTTTTATCACAGCTGTTGGTGTGATTAACTTAAAGGATTATTTATTTTTTAAAAAAGGAATTTCACTTACTTTATCTAAAGATGAACAAACTAAGGTTACTAAAAAAGCAAGAGATATTGTTCATAAATTAAAAGATGCTAAGAATATTAAATCTTATTTGATTGCACTTGGAGCAACTGTTGTTTTAGCTGTTGCTGTAAATTTAGTTGAACTTGGTTGCACTGCAATTTTACCTGTTATTTATATGGCATCATTAATTGCTAACTTTGGAGAAAGTGTTGGGTTTTCTCATATCATTTGGACATTATTTTATTCAGTAATTTATATTATTCCAATCTTTGCAATTTTAATGAATTTTATTTATTCTTTAAAATCAACAAGATTAAGCGAAGAACAAGGAAGGGTTTTGAAATTAGTTGCAGGACTCTTTATGTTGTTTTTTGGATTATTAATGATTTTTAGGCCAGGAATTCTGGCTATGGGGTAAAAAAATGGAATATCTACCAAAAGAATTGAAGTATGACAATGGTTATTCTTGGATTAAAGTTGAAGGGAAGAAAGTAATTGTAGGAATTGCTAAGCCTTTAGCTGATGCAACAAAAGAATTTGTTTTTATTGATTTACCTGAATTAAAAGAGATTAAGAAAGGGGAAGTATATGTTAGTTTAGAATCAGTTAAATGGTCTGGACATTTAGAATCTCCTCTAAGTGGGAAAATCGTTGAAGTCAATAATGATTTATTTAATAATCCAGAGAAAATAAACTTAGAGCCATATTCTAATTGGATTATGAAATTAGTTGATGTTAGTGATGATAAGGATTTAATGGATGCTGACACTAAGGTTGCTAATCTTACTTGTAATGTTAAATGAAAGATTTTGATAGAAAAAAATATTTGAAAATAAGAGACTTACTTAAAAATCAAAATACAATTTGTTTATCGGCAGATTGCCCTAATCGTTATGAATGTTTTTCTAATGGCACCGCTACTTTTTTATTATTAGGTGATGTTTGCACAAGGAATTGTAAATATTGTGATGTTAAACATGGTGTTCCTGAAAAAGTTGATGAAAGTGAGATCAAAAGAGTATTTGAAATTGTTAAAGAATTAAAGTTAAAATATGTTGTTTTAACTTCTGTTACTCGAGATGATTTAAAAGATTCTGGTGCTAATCATTTTGTAAAATTAATTAAAAAACTAAAAGATGTTGAAGTTGAAGTATTGATTCCTGAAATGAATGATGAGAACTTAAAAAAAATAATTGGTTCAAATCCATTTGTTATTAACCATAATATTGAAATTGTAAAAAGATTGTTTAGTGAAATTAGACCTGAGGGAGATTATCACAAATCTATTGATTTATTAAAACAAATTAAAGGAGTTTCAAAAAGTGGTTTTATGGTTGGTCTAGGTGAAACAATTGAAGAAATTAAAGATACTTTAAATGATTTAAAGGAAGCTAATGTTGATATTGTTACAATAGGACAATATTTAAAACCTCAATCTGGTAATTATGAAATTAAAAAAGTTTACAGTAATGAGGATTTTAAAGAAATTGAAGATTATGCAAAAGAATTAAATTTCAAGAAAGTATTTGTAGGAAAATATGTAAGGAGTTCATATCACGCTGATGAGATTACTAAATGATATAAAAACAAATGGAGCAATGCAGATGGCTATAGATGAAGCTATCTTAACTAATTGTATAAAAAATAAAATTCCTTGTTTAAGGTTTTTTGAATGGGAGCCATCTTGTGTTACTATTGGTTTTTTTCAAGCTATCAAAAAGGAAGTTGATTTAGAAAAAGCAAAATCTGAAGGAATTGATGTTGTAAGAAGATATACTGGTGGTGGTGCTGTTTTTCATGATAAGGAACTTACTTATTCTATATTTTTACCTGAAGAAATGGTTGGTAGAGATATTTTAGATAGTTATGATTTAATTTGTGGTGGAATTATTAAGGGATTTGAAAAACTTGGAATTAAAGCTGAGTTTAAAGCAATTAATGATATTATTGTAAATGGTAAAAAGATTTCAGGTAATGCACAAACACGAAGAAACAATTGGGTTTTGCAGCATGGCACTATATTATTAGACGTTGATGTTGAAAAGATGTTTTCTTTACTTAAAGTGCCAGATGAGAAGATTAGAGATAAATTAATTCAAGTAGTTAAAGAAAGAGTTACTTCAATTAGACATGAAGGTTATAACTTTTCTTTTAAAGATATTAAAGAAGCATTGGTATTTGGATTTTCTGAATTATTTGGAGAGTTTGAACAAAGTCTTCTTACAAAAGAAGAAGTGGAACTTAGTGAAAAGTTAGTAAAAGAAAAGTATTCAACTAATGAATGGAATTTTAAAAGATGAGATCAATTGATAAGAAATTTGGTAAGATGTTAAGACTAGATTTTGATATTAAAGATAATAAATTAGTTTATATTAAAATTTCCGGTGATTTCTTTATCCACCCTGAAGATGCAATTGATGCGATTGAAGAATTGATTTTAAATAAAGATTTAAATGATATTGAGGGTCTTTTGAATGATTATGTAATAAACAATCAAATTAAGATTGTTGGGTTTTCTGTTAGTGAATTTGTAAGTGTTTTGAAGAGTTAGCTTTTTAAATAAATTTGAGTTTCTTTTTTTTATGAAAAGAAGAAAAAATTTTCCACAAGTTAATGCTGTTGTAATTGGAATTCCTTCAGAAGGAGTTCCTTTACCTAAGGGAGAGTTTGATATTTCCGCCCTAGGATATATGCCTACTCACTTAAGTATACAAATAAGTTCTCAATTTTATGATGGTGTTCCTGATAAAATGGGGACTTTAAAGTATCTTTTTCCTGATAGAGAAAACCCAGATTTAGTTTTTCAAGCAGTTGGTGAAGTTAAAGAGATGGGTGGAAGTGTAAGTCTTTTATTAGGTTCAAATATAGATCATTTAGTTGTTGAAAGGGATTTTGGAGTAGAATTATTAGATGGTTTTGATGGGCTTATTAAAGGCGAATGTTTACATCGTAGAGTTGGTCCTGAAATTGTTTTACCAGGGGGGGATGAATTTTGGCAAGGAAGTGTAAGCCCTCTTGCGATTTATGGAAATGGACAACTTTTAGTTGCGAATAATGAGAGTATTTTATCCCCTGGGGATTATGATGTTCTTAAAGGTTTTAGTGAGGCACTTTTAAGTTCTTCAAGAGCTCAAAGAGCTTATGAAACATTGACTATTAATCATTTTTAATTCTTTTTTCTTTTTAAGAGTTAGCTTTATAAATTTGCTTTCTATAACTCAATTTATGGCAACTAAACAACCTTTTCAAAGTATCGGATTTACAATTGATTCAAGTAGGAGATTAACAAATTTAGTTTTATTGGAAATTGCTAATCTTCCTCAAGATCAAAAACCATTTGGAATGCTAAATTTTCCAGTTAAGGATTCTGCTCCTGAGACTTATTGGCTTGATGGCCAAGTGATAGAAGGAGATTACATTCCTGTTACTGGAGAAACTAGAGATGAAAATGGAAAACATAGAATAGAAAGTGATTTACATACTGGAATTTTACTTAAAGCTGATCTTTCTGGATTAGTTATTCCAGAAATATCAACAATTGGAAATCTTGGAGAAATTACTTCAGTAAATTTCTTAATGCTTCCAAATGGGGCTTTTTATGTAAGGAGTCCTTCTGGTGGCCAAATCCCTCAATTAGACAATGATCTGACTAAAGCTTCAAGGGAAACTATGAGCCAGCTTTCTGGGCATCCTGAGCTTTTAACAAAAGAAGGATTAGCATTACTTGGAGACAGATATTTTGGAGATCATAACTTAGGTACATTATATATGACTCTTAGGACTTCTTTAATGGACATGGAGAGTCAAATTAAAAATTATGTTGAGCCTTTAACTGAATCTTAAATTTTTTTATAATTTTTATTATTCTAATCTTCTTTATACTTTTCCTACATTAGTATAGGTTTTTATATACCAAAGCGAAACATTTATATACTAAATAAAAAATTATCCTTAGATAAAATGGCATCAGCTTTTAGAGGAGTATTAGACTTTATGTCAAGAATGGGCTTGTATGATGTAGTTTTACCTTTCTTAATGATTTTCGCTATTGTATTTGCAGCACTTGAAAAATCTAAAATTTTTGGCACTGCTAAGGACGAGGATGATCGAGTAATTACTAAGAAAAACTTAAATGCAATTGTTGCTATGGTTATTGCCTTTTTTGTTGTTGCCTCAGCAAAAGCTGTAGGTATAATTACTAAAGTTTCAGTTGGAGTAGTATTTTTATTCTTATTTGGAATATTTTTTATGATGTTTGCAGGATTATTTGCAAAAGAGGAAAAACATGGTTTTTTCTTAAAAAAAGGTTGGTTAACATTTTTAATGGTAGCTGGACTAATTATTGTTGCAGTAATCTTTTTAGACGCACTTGGTTGGTTAAAGTTAGTTAGGAATTATCTTGGTGGCTTTTGGACTAGTGATGCGGTTGCTTTTTTTGTTTTACTTGTTATTGTTATAGGTGGAATCTTATTTACAACTTCTACTAAACTTGGAAAAGGAAAGAAAAAAGATGAAGATGAGGAGGATGATTAATTATGGTTGGATTTAGGGAAATGTTTTGGAAAATGAATGAATGGGGAGTTAATGATATTCTTTTACCATTTTTATTAATATTCGCAATTACTTATGCTGTTTTAGACAAAGCTCAAATTTTTGGAAACGATAAGAAAAATATTAATGTTATTATTTCATTAGTCATGGGTGTATTATTTGTTGCACCTCACGCGACAGGAGCTTATCCAACGGGAATGGATCCTGTTGAAATTATGAATGCAGCAATTCCTAATGTTGGAATTGTAATGATTGGAGCAATTTTAGTATTGATCTTAATTGGAGTTTGGGGCGGAAATAACCTTAACTTTTTCAGGTCTAGTTTTGCAACCTTGTTAATCATTTTGAGTTCACTAGGTATTACAATTTATATTTTTGGCCAAGCTGCTGGTTGGTGGGCTATGGGAGGTTTTCCAAAAATTTTTGGATTTTTAAATGACCCAGAGTCAAGAGCATTGTTTTTAATCTTTGCAATCTTTTTAGGAGTGATTTTCTTTGTCACTAGTGGAGGAAAGAATTCTTCTGGTGAAGGAGAAGGTGGCGGAAAGTTCTTAAACTGGATGATGAAAGATTTGGATAAAATTAGTAAGTTTGATTAAAATTAAATAAAATGGCAAGTCCAATAAGTACATCACTACTTGAAAACTTTTCAGTAGTTTTTACTTTTTTGTTGATCTTTGCCTTAAGTTATGGCGCTCTTGAAGTCTCTAAAGTTTTTAAAGATAAAAAGAATATACAAGCAACTATTGCTATTGCAATAACATTTATTGCAATTATTAACAGTTCTTTTGTTAGAATTGTTAATATGATCCTACCATGGGCAGCTTTAATTCTTGTATTTTTCTTCTTTTTATTCTTTATTTTACAATTTATGGGAGTCGGGCAAGCTGATATTTTAAAAGCAATGGGCGGAGATAATTTTAATGGCCGTCAAGTCTTTTGGTGGGTCTTTGCTGCATTAATATTTCTATTAATTTGGGCTTTAGGAAGTAGTATGGGCCAAGATTATTTAGAAGATGGAACTGGAGTTAATGGGTCTGTAAAAGTAAGTGAAGTTGGAAATGAACTTGCTGATAATTATGATGATACTGCGACTGATAGTTGGGGTAATAACATCGGTGGAATTATTTTTAACAAACATGTGCTTGGATTGTTCTTCTTAATCCTGATTGGAGTATTTGCAATTGCTAATCTAACTAGGGATTGGTAAGAAGTATTTTTTAAATTTAAATTATATTTTTAGAATTAAGTTATTTTAATATTATTTCTTTTTTACTTTAGAAGTTACATCATTTAATGCATTGATGTTTTCTGTAAACTTAGGTAATACATCTTTAAATACCATTTCCATTGCTTTTAATTGAGCTCCAACATTGCCCATACTTCTATCATATTGGTCTACTTTTTTAAGAATTGCAGTATGAAGTTTGTCAAATTCTTGTTTTAAGAATACAATGTCTTTTTCAACACCATCAAATTTTTCTTTCATTGAGTTTTTCCAATCAATTATTCTCTCAATTGTATCTGCAAAATCATGCCATTTTTCTTCAATAATGGTTTCAGTTACTTCTTCAATTTTTTCAGTTAATTCTTGGTCAGTAAATCCACTAGGTTGAACTTCCATAGTTTGGATATTCTCAAAAGGTTGTTGAATTTCAGGTTGAATAGGAGTTAATGGTTGAGGCTCGCTTGGTAAAGCTTGAGGAGGACTTTGAGGTGGAATTGGTTGAGGTTCTATTGGTTTTTTTATAGGCACAACAACTGGTTTTACAACAGGTTTAGGTAGAATTGTTGCAGTATCTGCAACTTTTTCTAAAGGAATAGGATTTGATGGGGCACCGGTTGGTTTAGAAACATCTACATTAACACCTGTCTTTAAATCAGCTTGATTCATTGCATCAAATACTTGAGTCATTGAATGGCCATCTCTTTGTAATGTTTCAACTATTTGATTATTAGTTAAGTTTCGGTTTCTCATCTCAATAACTTTATCAACAGGAACACTAGTAGAAACAGGTGCGTTAGGTATCTCGCTCTCTTTTTTATTAGGTCCAAATAAGCCCATATTGAAATGATTTACTTTTTAGTTTTTAAACTTTTTGTATTTTTTTCGTCAATCATTCTTTGAACTTCTTTTCTAGAAACAAAGTTAACAGGTCTCCAAAGCTCGAGATATTTTTGATAAACTAGAAATTCGTTTTGATTTGCTTTGTTTTTTAATTCTGTAATTATTCTGTCAATTTTCTCATTCATAACTTTAATTTGCTTTTTTACTTCACTCATATCTTTATTTAATTCTTTAATACCAGTAGAATCTGATTTATTAGTTTCAATCATATTTTTCTCAGTTACTTGAGATTTCTTTTGTAAATTAATGAATCTTTCCTCTAAAATTCTCATTCTTCTAAGGAGATTAGAAACAGCAACATTGTCAACTTGATTCTTAGCTTCAGCACTTGCTTTTTTTTTATCTTCTTTTTTCCCAAAAATATTGTTTGTATCCATGTTTACCGACATATTTATATACTTAATTTTTTTTATTGTTACTGTAATATATAACTTTTGTTGCTATATTAAAGTGGTGTTGTTAATGGATGTAAAAAAGGGGCGATGTAATTATACGATTGAGAGAGAGGGAGATGAATCTACTCTTTACATTAAGTGTGATAAATGTGAATATTCTCCTTCTATTGAAGAAAATGGCTTTTGTATGGGCAATACAGTAGAAAAATTAGCAGAAGTTAAAGGTATAACAAAATTAGTTTTTTCTCAGAAAAGAAATTATGAATATGATATTGATCAAACTGTTTTATTAACTGAAATTGCAAAGATTTATGCAAGACTTGTTAGAAATAAGGAAGCATTAAATTTAGAAAAGTTAAATCAATATGGAAATCAAAAAATTGCAAATTATTATTATGTTACAATTAAAGAGATTGTTTTTGATTTATTAAAAACTGATCCAATTGGGGCTTATGTTAAAGTTAATAGATTAAAACGTCGTGAAAGAGTTAAGTTAGAGAAAGAAACTAATCAGAACTTAATTGAATGTTCTAGAGAATTTACTAGAATGTTAGGTTTAATTGGGAAAACTCTTGGTGCTTCAAAATTAATTCAATTAGCTAAACCTCATATTGCTGGAATGAAAATTGGAGATAGAGATGTTTATCGTAGGATTTTCATACCTTCTATTAAACCTGATTTTATGTATACAAAATTAATGTCAGCTTTTCCGACTGATGCTGATGAGTTAGACACGTATAAGCTTCCTGGAGAAAAAATAGTTACAATTTTTTCTTTACCTGATACTGTTCAATATCTTTATCATGTTTTACCTCCTGAGTTTAATTTGTCTGAGGAAATGTATGATTTACTTGATCAAGCTAAAAAGATTTTATCTGAACACAATCCTGAAGATAATGAATTTGTTGATCCAAAAAGAATGAGGGATGTGTTTTGGAATGTAAGCCTTGATTTAATTGAAGAGTTAGCGGAAACAAATAACATTGAATTAGATGAAAAATCAAAGAAACTTTTAACTGAAATTTTAGTTAGGTATACTGTTGGATTTGGATTAATTGAAGTTTTACTTGAAGATCCTAAAATTCAAGACATTACAATTAATTCACCTATGGGTAAAACTCCTATCTTTATTGTTCATGCAGATTATGGAGATTGTAAAACAAATATTATTCCTACAAATACTGAAGCTGAATCTTGGGCTACTAAACTAAGAATGGTTTCAGGAAGGCCTTTAGATGAAGCGAATCCAGTTTTAGATACAAGTATTGAACTACCAACTGCTAGTGCAAGAGTAGCTGTTATTTCTAAACCGTTAAATCCTAGTGGACTTGCTTATGCTTTTAGAAGGCATAGGGATAAGCCTTGGACTTTACCTTTATTTATTCATAGTAGAATGATTACTGCTATGGCTGCTGGTTTAATGAGTTATATTATTGATGGATCTAGAACTATGCTTATTGCAGGAACAAGAAGTGCGGGTAAGACTTCATTTTTAAGTGCAATTTTAGTTGAGATTATGAGAAAGTATAGAATTATTACAATTGAAGATACTTTAGAATTACCTACAGCTGCTTTACGTGAATTTGGATTTAATATTCAACATATGAAAGTTGCTGGTTCAATATCAAAAGGAACAAGTGAAGTTGCTGCTGATGATGGAATTAGAACAACTTTAAGACTTGGAGATTCTTGTTTAATTATTGGTGAAGTTAGAAGTAAAGAAGCTAAAGCATTATATGAAGCTATGAGAGTTGGAGCTATGGCTAATGTTGTAGCTGGAACAATTCACGGAGATTCTCCTTATGGAGTTTATGATAGGGTTGTAAATGATTTAGAAGTGCCTAAGACTTCGTTTAAGGCAACTGATATTGTAATTGTTGCTAATCCAATTAAATCACCTGATGGGCTTCATAAGTGGAGGAGAGTAACTCAAATTACTGAAGTAAGAAAAGAGTGGGAAGATGATCCGCTTTTAGAACATGGGTTTGTTGATTTAATGAAATATGATGCTTTAAAAGATCAATTACAAGTGACTAAAGATTTACAAGAAGGAGAAAGTGAGATTGTTAAAAAGATTGCAGCTAATGTTAAGGAATGGGTTGGTAATTGGGGGGCTGTTTGGGATAATATTATGCTTAGAGCAAAAGTTAAACAAAAATTAGTTGATGTAGCAGTAAGAGAGTCAATGCCAAACTTATTAGAAGCAGGATTTACAATTTTAGCAAATGATCAGTTTCATAAAATCTCTGGGTATGTTCAAAATCAAAAAGGAAGTTTAGAGAGTAAAAGGATTTATTTATTATGGGAAGATTGGTTGAAAAAATCTGTTAAACAATTAAAATCTAAGTAAAATGCCAGAAGAGGATATAGTTCAAAAATATAGAGAAAGATTAGCTAGAGAGCTTGGTGCAGAAGACAAAGTTAAGGCTTTTGATGAAGAAAAATTAACCACTGATGATTATGAAAAGTTTAAAGAAACTTTTATGCCAGCACATTTGACTTTATATGAAAAGGCTGGAAAGTTTGTTAGCAAATTTCTCAATTTTACTTATAAGGATGGAGAAAAGGAAGATTTAAAGGAAGCTTTAGAGATTACTCATATGAATATTACTCCTGGTGGAGTTGTAGGTTTGGCTTATCTTTTACCAATATTACTTTTTGTTTTTGGAGTTGTTTTTTCCATATTAATATCAATTAAAGACCAAACTCAATTATTTAATTCATTTTTTTTGATGTTTTTCTTAATTTTATCTTTTTTACTTTACTTTTTATTACAAAAGATGCCGTTTTTACTTGCTAATAGATGGAGACTTAAAGCATCCAATCAGATGATTAATTGTATTTTTTATATTGTAACTTATATGAGACATACTGCTAATTTAGAAAATGCAGTTGCGTTTGCGTCTGAACATTTGACAGCTCCTCTTTCACTTGATATGAAGAAAGTTATGTGGGATGTTGAAACTAATCGGTTTGAGTCTGTTAAAGAAAGTTTAGATCATTATTTAGAGACTTGGCGTAAATGGAATCTTGAATTTGTTGAAGCATTTCATTTAGTTGAGGCATCACTATTTGAACCAACTGAAGTTAGAAGAATGTCACTCATTGAAAAATCACTTAATTTAATGTTATCTGAGACCTATGAAAAAATGCTTCACTATACTCACAATTTAAAATCACCTATTACAATGCTTCATATGTTAGGTATAATTTTACCAATACTTGGTTTAGTAATTTTACCAATGGTTACTTCTTTTATGACTGCTGGTTCTAGTGATGCTCCTGGAACACCTCCTGGAAGGCTTGCTTTATACATTGCAGCAATTTATAATGTGTTTTTACCTTTAGTTGTATATATTTTTGGAAAAGTAATATTATCTTCTAGGCCGACAGGGTATGGGGATGTTGATATTACTGAAGCCTTTCCTGATTTTAAGAAGCTCAAATATTTTATAATTAGAATTTTTGATAAAGAAATTAAGATTCGTCCGATATTGATTGCAGGTATATTTATTATGGTTATGCTGAGCATTGGAGTTTATCCATTGATTGCAAGATTTATGCAACCAGATGATCTTTTATTAGCTGAGAAACCATTTTTTGAATCACTTAAGTTCTTAGGATATAAGATTAGCCAAGAAACTGATTCGATGATTGGACCTTATGGAATTGGTGCTGCACTATTAAGTGTATTAATTCCGATGGGTATTGGAGTTGGAATTGGGATTTATTATAAGATTAAAGCATCGAATGTTATCAAAATTAGAAATGATGTTAAAGAGCTTGAAAAAGAATTTGCATCGGGTTTATTTCAATTAGGAAATAGGATTGGTGATGGAATTCCTACTGAAATTGCCTTTGAAAAAGTTGCAGATGTGCTTCAATCAACTAATTGTGGAGAGTTTTTTAGAATTACTGCAAATAATATTAGAAATTCAGGAATGAGTATTGAAAGAGCTTTATTTAATAAGAAAAATGGAGCTATAAAGTCATTTCCATCAAATACAATTATTAGTGCAATGAAGGTTTTAATTGAGAGTGCTAAGAAGGGACCTCAAATTGCCTCAAGGACATTACTCACAGTTGCTGAATATATTAAGGAAATTCATAGAGTTAATGAAAGGTTGAATGATTTAATGGCTGATATTGTTTCTTCAATGAAACAACAAATTAGTTTTATGGCGCCAGTGATTGCTGGTATAGTTGTAGGAATTGCATCTATGATTGTAACTATAATGGGAGTCTTACAAACAAGCCTTAAAGTTTCTCCAGGTGGTGAAGGTGGGGGTGCTGCTGATGTTGGTGGGGCTGCTGGTATGATTAATATGTTTGGTGATGGAGTTGCTACTTTTTATATCCAGATTATAATTGGACTTTATGTTGTTCAAATAGTATATATCTTAACTGTATTAGTTAATTCTATTGAGAATGGGGATGATAAACTTAGTGAACAATATTTACTTGGTAAGAATATGATTAAAAGTACAATGATTTATTCTATGCTATCCCTTGCTGTGATTTTCGCATTTAATTTCCTTGCAGCTAAGATTTTAGATATTGCTTTATAGCGTAATAATTTTAGGTTTATTCATAACAATAACTGTATGTTCTGCTTGTGAAACTAAACCATTTGCTTTTTCACCTAATGGTGGGTGCCATCTGATTATTTCATTTCTTAATAAGTCTCTTAATGCGAATTCTAATTCAACTGGTTTGAAATGATTTCTTAACCATCTTTTTGCAAATACTAAATCTCCGTAATTATTAAGAATGAATTTTAATAGATTTCTAGATGATTGCATTCTGATTGGTCTTTTTTTTATGAGACTAAAAAGTGTGGATGATGTTCCTTCTTGGATCATTCCAACTCCATTTGTTGCAAATGGTTCAATTGCAATTAATTGGTTTTCTTCAAGAGTAATTGTTTCACCAGAATCATAATTTGGAATACTTGGACTTTCGTGGATTTTGTATAACCCCAGGCCGTGTCCAGATAAATTCTTAACAGGTGCAAGACCAAAACTGGAAATTGTTTTTTGAATAGTTTCTCCAATTTTTGCAATTGTAATTCCAGGCTTAATTATTTTTATTGCTTCATTTAATGCTTGTCTTGAAGCATCAACTACCTTTTTATTTTTACCAGATAAATCAACTGTACAAGCAGTATCTCCAATGTATCCGTTTACATGGACACCTACATCTATTTTAACAACTTCATCGTTTAGAATTATTGTATCATTAAAATCAGGATAATAATGAGCTGCTATGTGATTTAAAGATAATTGTGGGGGAAATGCAATTTTTCCACCTAAATCTATAATCTTTTTTTCGGTAGCTTTTGTGATATCTAGTAATTTTGCACCTTTAACTGTTAATGATTTTGCAAATTCTCTAACTTCTGATGCAATTTTTCCTGCTTTTAGCAAGTCTTTATTATTTGGATCAACTATCATAATTTGTTAATTAGAAAAATTTTATTTAAAGTTTACGCTTGATATCGCTAATAACTTCAACTATTGCAAAAACTAGCCATACAGCATTTAAAATAAAGAATGGAATACTTCTTAGATGGACTGCATATATTGTTAGTAAAAGGCTTCCGGCAACGTTAGTTAGGTCATATCTTAGTTCTGTGTCTTTCCAGATATGAAGATTTTCTAGAATAAATGCAATAAGAATGCATAACATTCCAAGGATTCCTAAGATTAAATAAAACATAATATTAAAATTAAATGAAGTATATATAAAATTTTCCAAAGATTTAAATAAATTTTAACATCCTTTTTACTTATGGGAGTAAAATTAAAGGACTTAGTTGTTTCAAAACCAATTACTATTGAATCACTTAGAAATAAGATTTTAGTTGTTGACTCTATGAATATTATGTATCAGTTTATGGCTACAATTAGACAAATGGATGGAAGTCCTTTGAAGAATTCTAAAGGGAAAGTTACTTCTCATTTACTTGGATTATTTAATCGGACTACAAAACTGATGGGTGAAGGAATTAAACTTGCTTTTGTTTTTGATGGGGAAGCGCCATTATTAAAAATGAAAGAAAGGGAGAGGCGTCAAGAAGTTAAGAAGGATGCTATGCTTAGATATAATGAAGCAAAATTAAGTGATAATATTGAAGATATGAAAAAGTTTGCAGTTAGATCTACTAAATTTGATAAGGATATGATTAATGATGCTAAACGGTTAATTGAGCTACTTGGCCTTCCTGTAATTCAAGCACCAGGAGAAGGAGAAGCATATGCATCAAAGATGGTAGCCAAAGGTTTAGGATATGCAGTTGTTTCTGAAGATTATGATAATTTGATGTTTGGTGTTACTAAGTTTATTAAAGGTTTAACGATAAGTCAAAAGAAAAAGCAAAAAGATGTGCTTGGTTATGTTAAAACACAAGTTTCTGAAATTGATTTGAGTGAAACATTAAATCATTTGAAAATTACTAATGATCAATTAATTATTTTAGGAATTTTAGTTGGAACTGATTTTAATATTGGCGGAATTAAAGGAATTGGTCCACAAAAAGCTTTGAAGTTAGTTAGGGAATATGGAAGTGATTTTGATAAATTATTTGAAAGTGTTTCTTGGGATGATTCTTTTGATTATAGTTATAAAGAAGTTTTTAAGATTTTTAAAGAACAACCTGATGTTAAAAATTTAAATTTAGAATTTAATGAAATTGATGAAGAAAAATTAATGACTTTTTTAGTTGAAGAGTGTGAGTTTTCAGAAAGTAATGTAAGTAAGAAAATTAAGAGTTTAGAAAAAAACAAAATTAAAGGACAACAAAAAGGACTTGGTGATTTCTTTTGAGAGCAATTAAAGTTAAATTAAAAGATGCAGAAAAGGCAAGAAAATATTTAGTTAAGAATAATGGATATAATCATGATTATCATTATTTGAAAGATAAAGAGTATATTTATTTTCCAATTTTAGAATCAATAAAAAGTAAGTTTGAAGTTGTTGATAAAAAATTAAAGAAAAACATTGTTTTGAATTATGAAGATTTAATTAAAAAGATAATTCCTAAGAAATTGCACAATAAGATTCCAATGGGTTTTGATTCTGTTGGTGAAATTGTGATTTTAGAAGTTAATGATGATGTTAAGAAGTATGAAAAAGATATTGCTGATTTGATTCTAAAAACTCATAATAATATTAAGACTGTTGTTAAGAAAGCAAGTATTCATTCAGGGGTCTTTCGAACTAGGAAGTATAAGATTTTAGCTGGTAAGAAAAGTAAGGAAACAATTCATAAAGAAAATAATGTTAAATTAAAATTAAATATTGAAGATGTTTATTATTCACCTAGATCTTCTAATGAAAGGTTAAGGATAATTAATTTAGTTAAGAAAGGTGAAAAAATTTTAGTTATGTTTTCTGGTATTGGACCTTTTACTTTGGAGATTGCTAAAAATACTGACGCGAAAAATGTGGTTGGTATAGAGCTAAATCCAGAAGCGCATAAATATGCAATGGAAAATTTAAAATTAAATAAAATTAATAATTGTGAATTAATTAATGGGGACGCTACTAAACATCAATATGATGAAGAATTTGATAGAGTGCTTATGCCTTTACCTAAAACTGGTGAGAAATTTTTAAAAGATGCATTTAGGGCTGTAAAGAAAAATGGTGTAATTCACTTTTATGATTTCTTAAGTGAAGAAGAGTTTCCTAACAAATCAATTGATGTAATTCAAAGGGAATGTAAGAAAGCAAAATTGAAGTGTAAGATTCTAGATTCAGTTAAATGTGGGAATTATTCTCCGAGAACTTATCGGACTTGTGTTGATTTTAAGGTTTTAAGTTGATTTTAAAATTCGGTCTACTCTTTCACTTAATTCTGTAGACATTGGATTTAAGTTGTGTTCTGAAATATTGTATTTTGCAATTGATTCTAAAAATTCTTTAACTGTTCTAGTATCTATTGCTCCTTGATCTGATAACACATAAGGTCCATATTTTTTATGGTCAATCCAATTTGGCCAACTTTTTTTAATGGTTGAAGGATCAACTTTTTTATTCCAATCAGTTTTAATTTGCCTTGGAGTTTTTGGGTTATCTAATAAGTAGATTAAAAATCTAAAAAGTTTATATGGAGGAGTTCCACTAGGGCTGAATTGATCCATTACTTTTGCAGGATAATTCCCAAATTCAGGCCTTCTTAAAGAAACTTCTAGATCTGTATTTTTTGAATCACTTTCTTGATCTTCTTGATCTGTGATTTCTTCAATTGAAATTATCCTGTGTTTATATAATTGAGATAGACCAGTTGTTACCTGCCCAAAAGATGTTGTAATTCCTTCTCTTGCTTGCCTGTATATTTCTCTTAAATCTTTAAGATTACAAGGGGCTTTACTTAAAATATCTATTAAAGTTCGAGAACTAGGAGAGATTATTATTCTAAATATTGCTTTATTTGATAATGCTTCTAGATCTTTCATTCTGTTTCTAATACTTCAGATATATATGAGAATATTTCTATTTTGTGAGGGGATGAATCTTTTGATTTTGGATTTAAATCTGTAAATGTGTAAAAAGGATTATTTTCAGCAATTGTTCTTGCTGCATCTTCAATTCTTTGGTTTATTCCCTTGCCTTTTTCTAGGGTAAATACTCTGGATGTCTCTGGATTTCCAAAGTAAGAAGGCCCTTCTGCTGATTCTAATAATTGCCCTTTTGAAGTTAAAGGTCCTTCAATATAAACGAATGTCAATCCTATTTTGGCACTAACAATATCTCTTGGTGATATTTTTTTAATTAAAGTTTCAAATCTAGAATTTCTTTCAATTTGTTTTGGAGGAGGAATTATTAAAGCGTTAATTCTCTTATAGGAATCTTCAATAGCCTTTGCAGTTTTCTTTCCTGTTTCACTTAATTTGATTGTTTGGTCTTTTCCGTAGCCATTTACTTGTTCAAATAAATCTTCATATCTTTCTACATTTCTTGATATAGAAGAGCCAGATAATGATAAGTCTGAGGTTATAGTTTTAATTTGTGCTTTCCCCCCCTTTTGACTTGATAAATATGTTAACATATCCAAAATTGTTATTGAAATTCTTCCTTTTCCTTTATTTTGGAATTGGTTATACAATGAAGATTCTAGTTCTGAAGAAAGAACGCTTCCATTATCTGTAAGCATTGCTTCTAAGTCATTATTAACTGTGATTAAATCATAGGCTTGTAAGGTAGTCAAATATCTTGAGAAAACTTCTGGAAAGTTTGAGACTTTATCGCCTAAATAAGGATATGCTGTGAGATATTCTCTTGCTAAGTCATCAATTCTTATTGGTTTTGTTTTTTGACCTAATAATTCTAGAAGATTTGCTCTTTTTGTTCTTAATAAAAACTCAAATACTTCTTTTTCTAAGATTTCTTCGGACTGTGTAAATGACATACATTAGTGAAAGTGTTACTACTTATAAATTAAACCTATTAGTCTGCAGGTGATAATACAAGTAACTCTTCTCTTTTTTGTCTTCTTGGATCATAGTGAGGAAATGAGAATCCTTGTTGTTCTTTTTCTAAACCCCACATGTAATGGCTGATTCTTGATTTTATTGTTTCTTGTGATGCATTTTCAGATTTTTCTTTTTTAAGATTTAGGTCTGATAAGAAAGTAAAATAATCGGCAAGTGAAGATGCTGTTTCTAAACCTGTTCTAGTTAAGCTAATTGGAGATGTTCTGTGAAATTGTTTTTTCTTGTTTACAACATAGAAATGAGGATGATTGTTTATTAGCCTGTCAATATTTGTAGATTCAATTCCATCTGATAACTCTGAGAATTTTTTCTCGCCATTTTCTAAAAGGTATAATAGTAACTCCATTCTTGGTTTTGATATCATTCCTAATTGAGGAATGTTTAATGATTGAAATTCGGATTCTGGATTACGTGATGCTACATCAATTCCTGATCTTGTTAATAATAAGGAGAAGTTTTTTTCTTCATTAGTTTCAATTGTTAGTAAGCCATATGTTTGAAGTAAAGATAAAACACTTGATATGTTAGAAGGGATATGTTCTTCATCAAAATGATGATAGCCTTGTTCATATATGTAATCATCAACAAATGTTTCTAATGAGATTAATTCTCTATAGTTATTTAGAGCCTTTAATATGCTAGCTTTACCAGGTCTAGCTACTAATCCTAAGATATCATTGTTTGGTAGTTGAACTGGCATCTAAGTTATTAAAGAAAGATATCTTATAAATCAAACCTTTGTGTTAAAGAAGTTTATCCAATCAATTATTTTTTTCATTTCTTTAGTGAAGTTATCGTGTAATTCATTTAATTCAGATTTGGATGCGCTTTTTGCTGATTCTTGTAATGTAGCACCAATTGCTTCAATTTGTAATGATAAATCTTCCATTTTTTTACCCATTCTTTCCTCTGCAGCTTGGGTTACAGCAACTGGATCCATGTTTTGCATCTTTTCAGTTAATTCGTTTTTGAAAGTTTCTACACTTTCACTTGAAGTTGATTTTAGTTCTGGTATGACTACATCTCTTAATTCTTTGAATTCAGCTTTGATTTCTTCATTAAGTCCACCAGTCATGTTTTGGAACCTTGAGAATTCATCTTCAATTTCTCTTGTTTTCTTTTCAAATTCTCTTTGGAGTAATTGTAAATCATTATTTTGTTTGTAATCAAAGAATTTTGTGTTTAATTCTGAAATTTTATCTGAGATTTGTTTAGATTGTTGTTCTAATTGAAGTGATGAAGTTTCAAGAGTTGAATTTGATTCTTCTTTTATTTTGCCTTTGATTATATCAGAAGACTGTTTGATTTTAAGATCAAATTCTAAGGCTAAATCACCTAACTTTTTAACAACTAATGTTTTGAAATCTACAAAATCTTTATTACTTTTTGAGTTGAAATCATTAAATTGTGCGTGGACATTATTTGTAAAGGAAGCAACTTGTGCTTTCATTTGTTCAAAGGCGTCCATAATTTTACTTTGTTTTTCGACAAATAAGCCATTTACTTTTTCTAAAGTTTCTTTTTTAAATTCTTCAAATAAGTTTTCTGACTCTTGTTTTGTGACAAGTTCATGGTGCCTCCAATTAAAGAATTCCTTTAGTTTAACATGATTTAAATCTCCAGGAACGTCTGGAACTAGTGGTAATAGGATATTCTTTTTCTTCATTTTATGCACCTGTTAAGGAATGATAACCATTCACTTACTTTTTGAATTTGTTCTGTAGCGTAATTTTTGAATTCGTGATTTTCTTCTCTTACTGCACTGATTTCTTCTCGGATTTCTTCAAATGAAACTTTGATACCTGCAACAATATCTTTTTTGAATCCTTCAAAGTCAATGTTTTTAGATCCTTTCTTCATTGGTATGATTTGTTTTCTTGAACCAAAACCAACTTGATTTTTCTGGTATTCTCGCCATTCTTTTCTTAAGTCATCAAATGAGCCTCTAAGGCCTTGAGTGATGTCATCTTTAAATTGACTAAGTTCTTCTTCAAATACATTTACTTTCTTAACATGGAGACTAAAATCATCATTGGAAATTGACTTTCCTTTAATGTTTGCAACAAGTTCGTTTAAGTTAGAAATTTCATTTCTTAATTCAGAATAATCATTGTCAAACTTTTCAATCTTTGTTTCCCAAGGGAAGTCTGATGGAGAAGTTTCAATAATAGGTGATTCTTTTAATTTTGCAATCTCAGTTTTTAATAAAGCAATTTCTGTTTCAAAACTTTCCTTAAATAAAGGATCCATTACTTCTTTTTCTGGTATTTTCTTTGATTTGCTTTTTGATAAGGATAAAGGAGAAACTTCATTTTGTCTTATTGCATTAATTTCCTTTCTTAGTTCTGCAATATCTTCGTTAACTGAAGTTGTTGCTTCTCTTGCTGGCATTAATTCATTAGCTCTAAAGCTTTCAATTTCTCTACGTAAAGCTTCATAATCTGCTTCAGTATTTTTTATTTTGTCTTTACTAGCAGGAATTTTATTTTCAATTTTATCTGTTAAGTTTTGAATTTTAGATCTAAACTCTGCTTCGATCATATGAATGTATTCTTCTGGAACAGTTTCTCTTTGAAATTCATCAAACTCTTTAGATAAGTTATTGATTTTTTTATGTAATGAGTCATCATGTTTACCATTTTCATGATGAAGTGAAAATAAATGGTGTTTTTTTGGTTGTTCAATTGCTTTTTCTTGAGTTGGAACTGGATCCGTTGCAGATTTTGCATCAACGCCTTCAGATTTTACTTTTTCTTCAATAACTTCTTCTTGTGTTTCTTCTTTAACTTCAGCTACTTCTTCTTTAGGAGTTTGAGCTAGTCTTTCAACAATTTTTTCTTCTAGCTCTTCAACTTTTGCTGCTAGAATTTTTTCAAAGTCTAAGGATTTTCCACCCTTTTTCTTTGTTACCCCTGATAAAACATTTTTAGTTTCATCAGCTAATTTAGAAATTTTATCTTCTAATTCTTTTACTTTATCATTTGAGATTTCAGAAGGATTATTTTTAATTTCTTCTTCTACAATTTTCTTAACATTATCTTCAAATTGTCCAAAGAAGTCAAATATTTTTTCTTCAAGTTCGTCAAAAGAAGTAATTTTAAATTCAAGAGCATCAAGTCTTTGTTTAAAAATACCTAACTCTCCTGTAAACTCTCCTTCACCTCTTTTACTAAACATTATTTCACCACTCTTTTTTAATTAAAATTCTCTTTTTCTATATAAAAACTTTGTTTACTACTTTCAAATTGTTATCTCTTGGTTAAATGTTCCCATTGTAATATTATTAATATCAGTTACATTTTGTATTCCATTGATTTTGATTACAGATTCGTCAAGTTCAAATACAATAGAATAATAATCTCCTTCTTTGAAAGCTTCCATTACTTTCATATGTGGAAACATTTCAAATAAGTTTTGTAAAATTTCTTCTTTTTGTGGATCAATTACATCAATAATAAACTCATTTCCATTAATCCTTCCATCATCATTAATTGCATAAAACTGTGCTTTAACTTGACCTGAGAAGCTAGTACTTGGCATTATTTCTGCTGTATTGCTGTTAATAACAATATTTACTCCTTTTTCAAAATCTACTTGATAATTAAGAGATTCTCCTAAAAAGTAATTTGTTAAATCTATTGATAAAGTTTGATTATTTTGTAATTCTAAGTTTTCAAATGATTGTATAAGATCTAAATCTGGCTCTTCAATAACACTTTCTTCTTTACTAACACTAATTTGTGAAATAAAGAAGCTTACATTTCCAATTAATTCTATTTCAAAGTCAAGTTCAGATAAATTTAGTGAAATATCACAAGTGTCTTCGCATTCAAATTCAAATTCTTCCCAATCTGATTCTTGAATTATTTGTCCTCCTGTTGATGAAGGCTCTTTATCTTCTTCTTCTACAATCTCTTCTTCTGTTTCATTTACTGATTCGTTAATTTCAATTGTAGAATTAGTTTCATTAATTGTGATATTAACTTGGGGTTCAATAGTAATATTAGTAGTATTTGTATTAGGTATGATTATTTCAGATGATCCTTGATTATTTGTTTCTTCTTCAGTTACTTCTTCTGGTATTTCTTCAGTAGTTTCTTCTGTTTCCTCTTCTACAACTTCTTCAACTACTTCTTCTTCAGTTACTTCTTCTGGTATTTCTTCCTCAACTACTTCTTCAGTTTCTTCTTCTCCCATAATTTCTTCTGTAGCTTCTTCTGGTATTTCTTCTTCAGTTTCTTCTTCTGTAGTGTCTGTTTCTTCTGCAACAACTTCTTCCACAACTTCTTCTGTAGCTTCTTTAACTACTTCTTCATTGTTTCCTTCTTCTGCAGTTTCAGTTGTTTCTTCGCTTTCTTCTGGCTTTTCTTCAACAGTTGCTTCCTCATCTTCTTCTTGTTCAACTGATTCTTGAGTTTGTTCATCTTGATTGTCTTCTGTTTTTTCTTCTTTTTCAGGTTCGTCATCTTCTTTAGGTTCCTCTTCTTTTGTTTCTTCTGGTTCCTCTTTTTCTTCAGGTGGTTCTTCCTTTTCTTCAGATTCCCCTGTATTAATGTCACCAACGACATTTCCTGTGATTAGATTCCCTGAAACAATTTCTTCTTCTTTAACTTCTTCTGAGAATACTAAGATTTTTTCATCTTGATTTTTCAAATAAACATTAATTGTGCCTTCTCCTTTATATTGGCCACTTAATAAAATTCCATTTATTATTGAAGGACTGTCTAATAGGGTATTAAATTCTGAGGACTCTGAAAATTGTTGATTTACTGGGATGGAAGTATATTCTTGGCCTCCTACAAAAAAGAATCCAGTAATTCCTCCACCATTAGAGTATAAAACAAAGAATACTGCGAGGATTATGACAAAATATTTAGAAATAACTAAATACTCTTTTTTTATCCTCATATTATCTAGAATAAATATTTGGGTATATAAAATTTATGTTCTTTTTTATGAGAAAAGTTATTAATATCCCTTAGTTATCCTTTTTTAAATGGAAACTAAAATTCTTGGAATTAATGAATTAAAAATTGCAGGGAAAGCAATAAATGAGGGTAAGCTAGTAGTGTTTCCAACTGAAACTGTTTATGGGCTTGGTGCGAATGCATTAGATCCTAAAGCTGTGAAGAAAATTTTTGTAGCAAAAGGAAGGCCTGCTGATAATCCCTTAATTGTTCATGTTTATGATAAAAGTCAAATTTCTAAGTTAGTAAAAGATATTTCAAAAGATGGTCAGATTTTAATTGATAAATTTATGCCAGGTCCAATTTCATTGATTTTTAAGAAATCTGATTTAATTCCTATTGAAACTACATCGGGATTAAAAACTGTGGCTATACGAATTCCATCAAATGAAATTGCTTTGGAATTTTTAAAGGAATGTAAGGTTCCTGTAGCTGCTCCATCTGCTAATTTATCTGGAAGTCCTAGCCCTACTCAATTTAATCATGTATTAAAAGATATGAACGAGCGGGTTGAATATATTATTAAAGGAGATAATTGTGAAGTTGGACTAGAATCAAGTGTTATTGATACTACAAAAAAACCTATGTTACTATTAAGGCCAGGTGGGCTTAAGATTGAGGAATTAAAAAAATATGTTGATATTGAATTTCATCCTTCTTTGAAAGGTGAGAGTGTAGATAAACCTGAATCTCCTGGAATGAAATATAAACATTATTCTCCTAAAGCAAAGGTGATTTTATTTACATCTAATAATTCTGATGAAGAAATTAAAACATATTTATTGAAGAGTAAAGATAAAGTAGCTGTTCTTACTCAAAATGATAAAGAGTTTAATTCTGACATTGTTATAAGTTTAGGAAATTCTAAAGAAGAAATTGCGAAAAATCTATTTGATTCTCTACGTGAATGTGATAATCAAGAAGTTGATGTAATTTTAGTTCAGTCTGTTTCTGATAGTGGCTTAGGATTAGCTATTATGAATCGGCTTAGGAAAGCTGCAAGTGAGATTCGAGAATAATACCAAAAGAAAAAATTCCGCTTTGACCCGGGTACAGAACCACTCCTCATCGAGTGGAGATGGTTGGTATTGCTTAACAGCAATTCCAAAAGAAAGTTTCGCTTCGACCCGGATTCGAACCGGGGACCTGTCGGTTAACAGCCGACTGCACTAACCGCTATGCTATCGAAGCAATTAAAAAATGAAATTTTATTGTGATTTAAATAGATTTCTGTTTACCAATAAATTTATATAATTCTTTTCTGGACTAAATCATATGCAAAAATGGGTTTTATTGTTATTAATTCTAATTATTATACCTATAGGATTTGCACTTTCTACTAATAGTTCAAGTTATCAAGCTAATATTGTTGTTGGGGCTACTGGAGGAAGGACAACAAGTGCAACTTATGCTCTAGATGTTTTAATGGGACAACCTGTTGCTGGTGAGATTACTTCAGCTTCTTATTTAGGGTATTTAGGATTTTTTTATAGTGCATTTTATGGAGATACTTCTAATTCACCTCCGAATGCGCCTGTTTTAACTTCACCTGCTAATAGTTCTCAATCAACTGTAGATAGAACTCCTTTATTTCAATGGAATGCAGCAAGTGATCCTGATAATGACCCTTTAACTTATCATATTCAGGTATCTTTAGTTGAAAACTTTGCATCTTTTGTTTATAATGTAAGTGATGTTGGTGATTTGTTTTATTTAGTTCCAGCCAATTTAGATATTGAAAGTCCTTATAAATCACATTTCTGGAGAGTTAGAGCTAATGATGGAACTGTTTATGGAGATTATTCCTTAATTAGAAATTATTCATTATATACATCTAAATCTATTTCGTTTACAATTGATAATGTAGATTTTAAATCATTAGGACCCGATCAAATGAATGATACAACTGATGATTCTCCAAGTCCATTTGTTTTACGAAATGATGGTAATATTGATATTAATATTTCAATTAATACAAGTGCCTCACCATTTAGTACAGAGACTTTAAATAAAAAATACTTCCAAGCTAAAACTAGTGATTATGAAGCATCCACAATTAAAGATATTCCTGGATCTCAAACTAGTTGGATGAATTTAACTGATACTGCAACAGATTTTATTAAGGAGATGGATTGGGAAGATGATAATGATGAAGTTAGGATTGATATTAATGTTACAATTCCAAATAAAGAACCTGTTGGCGCCAAGAAAGCAACTTTAACACTTGAGACAGAATGAAGAAAATAATTATTTTTGGGATATTGATGGTTTTTTTAATTAGTTTTGTAAATGCTTTAGGTGTTATCCCTGCTGATTCTGTAATTGATTTTATTCCACATTATCAAAATAATCACAGTTTAACAATATTAAACGGTGAAGATTCTAATGGTGATTTAAAATTAGAAGTGAGTGGTGAGCTTGCCCGCTATATTCATATTAGTAAAAGTTTGATTCATCAAGAGCCTGGGAAAGATAATCGGGTTTTTTTTCAAGTTAAACTTCCTGAATCCTTAGAAGTTGGAAGAAGAAAGGGAAGGATTTCTATTGTATCTGAAGATTCAAGTTCTGGGTTTTCTGCTAGGCTTAAATTAAATCATAATGTTTTTGTGGATGTTCCTTTAGAATATGCAAGATTATTATTTAATTTTGATTATGATAATCAAACTTTTATTGTGAATTTAAAGAATCCTAGGCCTGATTTTATTTATGATTTAGATATTGATATTTTATTAAAGGATAGGAATAGAAAGATAATAACCTTATCTGAAAAAGATATGTTGTTTACTCCTTTAGAAGAAATTACTTTAAGTAAACCGCTTAATTTGAAGAGAGAAGGAGAATTTGAGATTGAATATGAAGTAAATTCAAAAGAGTTTTCATTTAATAATTCAAAACCATTTATTTTTGGAGAAATTAATCCAGAAATTGAATTTAAAAGTTTAACTTTATTTCAAGGAAGAATAAATAAAATAACTGGGCAAATTAGTAGTAATTGGAACTTAGATTTGGATAGTAAGGTTGTTGGAAAATTAATACTTGATAATGATACTATTTCAACTTATGCTACTGAGGTTTTTGAAGTAGAAGGTTATAGTGAAGAATTGTTTGAACTTTACATTGATTGCACTGATTTAGAAATTGGTGAATATGATTTTAAGGTAATTATTAACCATGGTAGTATTAAGAAAGAAATAAATGAGAAAATAATTATTGAAACTTTTGATGAGAAACTCTTTAAAAGACAAGTAAATTTCATTCCTATTATAACAATAATTATAGTTGTAATTGCATTAATAATTTTAATATGGTTACTTAAGAGGAAATAAGATGAAAATTGATAAAATTGTGCCAGACACTTCCATTTTAATTGAAGGTATTTTGTCCAAAAGAATTGAAGACAAGAAGTATAAGCCAACACTTATATTAATTCATGAAGCAGTAGTTGGAGAACTTGAGAATCAAGCTAATAAAAAACGTGAAATTGGTAATTTAGGATTTGGTGAGATAACAAAATTAAAAGAATTATCAAAGAAACATAAATTTGAAATTAAATTTACTGGTGATAGACCTCATCCTTCTGTTATTAAAGGTGCCAGAGTTGGAGAAGTTGATGCTATAATTAGAAAACTTGCTGAAGAAGAAGGGGCTTATTTGTTTACTGCCGATAAGGTTCAAGCAAAGGTTGCTGAAGTTAAAGGTATAAATGTAATTTTAGAAGTTTTTGAACTTGAAGAAAAACCATTTGTTTTAGAAAAGTTTTTTGACAATAAAACTATGAGTGTTCATCTTCGTGAAAATGTAGCACCATTTGCTAAGAAAGGTAAACCTGGGGAATGGGATTTTGTTAAAATTAATAAAGAGCTTTTACTAAGAGAAGAGATTGAAGCCATTCATGGTGAATTAATTGAAGTTGCAAGTAAAAGAACTGATGGATTTATTGAGATTGAAAGAAAAGGATCTACAATATTACAAATTGGTAAGTATAGAATTGTTGTGACTAGACCACCATTATCTGATGGATGGGAAATTACTGCAGTTAGACCTGTTAAAACACTTGAATTAAAAGATTATGGACTCAGTGATAAATTGATGAAAAGAGTTAGTGAGCAAGCGGAAGGAGTTTTAATTGCTGGAAGTCCTGGAATGGGTAAGAGTACATTTGCACAAGGTCTAGCATCTTATTATGCATCAACTGGTAAAATTGTGAAGACAATTGAAGCACCTAGGGATTTACATTTAGGTGATAATATTACTCAGTATGCAATCTCACGTGGTAGCTCACAAGAAATTCAAGACATCTTATTGTTATCAAGGCCTGATTATACTTTATTTGATGAGATGAGAAATACTTATGATTTTAAGTTATTTGCAGATATGAGGCTTGCTGGTATTGGTCTTGCTGGAGTTGTTCATGCAACTAATCCGATTGATGCAATTCAAAGGTTTGTTGGTAGAATTGAATTAGGGGTTATTCCTCATGTTATTGATACTGTTATTTTTATTAAAAATGGAGAAGTGTTTAAGATTTTAAGTTTACAAATGATTGTAAAAGTTCCTTCTGGAATGACTGAAGCAGATCTTGCTAGACCTGTTGTTGTTGTAAATGATTTTGACACAAATCAACCTGAATTTGAATTATATAGTTATGGTGAAGAAACTGTAGTTATTCCTGTTAGTGAGAATAAAACTAGTTCGCCAAAAGCGAAATTAGCAGCTCAGGCAATTACTGATTATTTCCAAAAGTATTCACGTGAAATCCAAGTTGAAGTTCCTTCTGAAGATAGGGCTATTGTATATGTTCCTGAAAGAATGATTTCTAAAATTATTGGAAAGAGTGGAAAGAATATTGAGAAAATTGAACGAAGCCTTGGGATTTCAATTGATGTTAGAGATTTAGTTGAAGAACAAACTTTTCAAAAAAAAGTTCAACCTTTAGAATTTGAATATAAACCAACAAAGAATAAGTTAATTTTTGAAGTTAGTCAAAAATATGCTAACCGAGATCTTGATTTATTTATCGGTGGCGAATTATTAATGAGCCCTAAACTTGGGAAAGATGCTAAATTAAAGATTTCTCGAAATACAGATGTGTGTGATGAGGTTTTATATGCATTGAAATCTGGTCGGGAAATAATCTTGGCCTTGAAATGATGGAAAAACAAGTTATTGTAGATGAAAATGATAAAGTAATTTGTTCAAAGTTTAGATCTGAGATTACAAAAGATGATATTTATAGGGTTTCGGCTTTATGGATTATGAATTCTAAGAAAGAAATTTTACTTGCTCAAAGGAGTTTTAAAAAAGAAAAGAATCCTGGAGTTTGGGGTCCTGCTGTTGGTGGAACTGTAAGTGAAAATGAGTCATATGAAGAGAATATGATAAGGGAAGCTAAAGAAGAGATTAACTTAGAGAACTTTAAGTTTTTTAAAGGTGAAAAACCATTACTTACATTTGATGATTATTCTTTTTTTTGTCAGTTTTTTTATGCGATTTTAGATAAAGATATAATTGAGTTTAAGATTCAAGAAGATGAACTTGAGAAGCTTAGATGGTTTTCAATAGATGCTTTGGAAAAGGAAATTAAAAGAAATCCTGAAAATTTTGTTCCTAAATTAAATAAACTAATTAAGTATCATTATACTGCTTTTAATCTAATTGATTTTTAAGAGAATTTAGAATAATTTCTTTTGCTTTTTGAATATCTTTTTCAATTACGGTATCTCTTAAGTTCATTCTAGCAAAAGCTTTAGATAGATTCATTAAACCATGAATGATTCTTGGTGAAATGTCAAAGAATAATTTGTCTTCATTATCTTTAAGTTTAGCTGCAAAGTCTGAGACAATTTTTTGAAAAGATTTTGGAAAGGTAACTATGATGTTTTCAGTAAATCTAATGTATTCTTTAATGAAGTTTAGATCTGATTCTTGATCTTTACTTTTATCTTTTTTAACAATGTCTGCTGCAATTTTTACAAATTCATCTTTACTTGGTTTTCTTACTAAAAATGTTAATGTGAATCTTGAAAGTAATGCTGGTTCAAATGGAAGTTGACGTTTAATTGAGTTTAAGTTATCTCCTCTGAATTTTCCGCCATCTGGGTTTGCTGTTGCTAGGAGTCTTACTCTTGCATCAAATTTTTCGTGTTTTCCACCTTTATCGTAGCTAACAAATCCTTTTTCCATAGCTGAATATAATGAAGCATAATCTTCTTTTTTCATTAAATTAAGTTCATCAATACAACAAATCCCTTCATCGGCTAAAGGTAATAATCCTTTTTCTACTTTTTTACCAGACATTGTTACTGATAAACCAGCGCCACTAGTTCCTGAACCTAGGCCAAAAGAACTTTTTGGATATATTTTATCAGCTGATTGTAAAAAACCAGTTTTTCCAGTTCCAGGATCACCTAGTAATAGAATGTGAAATGGTTGTAATTTTGCAAATAAAACAATAGAGATTGCTTCTTTGACTTTATCTAAACCATAAATTTTTGGAGCAATATATTTTGGAATTATTGTTTGTGCTATTTTTGAAAACTTCTTGAATTTTGATTCTAAAATCTTTTCTTCGATTACCTTATTTGATTCTTCTACAAATAATTCAACTCTTTCTTCTGGCTTTTTAATGTTTAAAGTAGGAAATCCAGAATCTTCTCCGATTCTTTTTGAAATACCTAATCTAGAATATGAAAATGAAACTCTTTTAGTATTAATTGCTATTTTTATGTCTTTAATATGAATTGGTTCTAAGTAATCTTTTAAGAATTTTAGATGAAGCTTATTCTTACCATATAATGGCCTTAAGTCCCATAATTCTCTAATAAACCCCATAAAAAATAACTAGGAAAGTTACTATTTAAATGTTGTGATAATCCGTTAACTTTTTAAATAGTTTGAAATCTCTTTTTATTTATGTCACTACCAATGGAGGACTTATTTAATGGGGATGTTACTCCAGATCCTGAAAGAGTTTTTAGAAATTCTTCTTGGACAAATGAAAGTCCTTTCTTAGATTTAGATGAGATTTTATTAGCTACTGAACCTCTTAATAGTCCTGTAGAAAATGGAACTGAGATTATAATTGTTCATAAGGGGAGGGGCCAATTAATTGAATCTTATTTAGGTGTTGTTGAAGATGGGAAATATAGGCCATTAGCTGAGATTACAATGTCTTTAGTTCCTGATAGAGTTAGAAAAGATAAAAAAGGAAATATAATAGAAGTTATAGAAACAAATAGAGGTTATTCTTGTGAGGCTACAAAATTATCTGGAAGTTGCGATGTTGGTTTTTTATTTTCACTTGGAAATGAATATGCTGTGCATGTAGTTCCTCCAGTGCTTTGTAAAATGTTGAAGAGACTAGGTGAAAAGAAAAATACTGCAAGGCGGGAATTATTAGAGTTAGATCCCAAGGGTGAAGCATATAATCCTAAAGAAGCCCCTCTAATCGAGCCTCGAATTCTTCAAAGAGGGTTACCAACTTATAGAAACAATCCTCTTTAGTTAGATTTTTAAATAGGTGCAAATCTCTTTTTTATTATGTCACTACCAATTGAGGACTTATTTAAAGGATATGTAAGTCCTGATCCTGAAAAAGTTTTTAGAAATTCTTCTTTTACTCACGAGAATCCTACAATAGATTTAGATACTATTGTTGCTGAAAGTACTCTTTTTACTAGTCCGCTAAAAGATGGTGACGAAGTTTTGATTTGCCATAGTGGAAGAGGTAATATTAGAGAATCTTATTTGGGAATTATTGAAAATGGGAAATATAAACCTTTAGCTGAGATTACACAAATTTTACTTCCTGATAGGTTAGATACTGAAGGGCATGTTATAGAAACAAATAGAGGTTATTCTTGTGATGTTACTAAACTAACTGGAAGTATTGATTCTTCAAAATTAACATCTTTTGGTAGTGAGTATAAGGTTTATCAAGTTCCTAAAGGCAGTTGTAAGTTGTTATTGCAATTAGGTGTTACGAAAATTGAAGTTAAAGAAGATGTTTTTGAATCACCTGAAGGATTAAAAGAATATGTTCCTAAGCCCCCGCCTCCTTTATCAGGGAGGTCGAGTAGTCGTTATTTATAATTTTATTTTCAGTTAGTTTTTTAAATAGTTGCAAATTTCTGTTTTGATATGTCACCACCAATCGGGGAAGGAATTCTTAAAAATGTTCAAGCTGATTTAGATACAACTTTTAAGAGAGGAATTTGGCAAATAAATCCAGGTCCAATTGCTGTTGACTCTTCTCCTATAGATTTAGAAGGTTTAGCTAACACTAGTACTTTATTAACTTCTGTTCCTAAAACCGATTTACCTTATAGTTGTTTAGTTTTGGAAAAAGGAGAAGGTAATGTAGATAAATATTATATTGGAGAAGTCAATAAAGGAATGTTTATTTTTTATGCTCAAATTTCTCGAAATCTTAGGATTATAAATGAAATCGGAAAAAGTATTTCTGGAATTCAGTTTTTTGATACTACTAAATTAGAAGGTGAGGTTGAATTAAGTTCATTATTAGGAAACACACTTCAGGTTTATGTTTTACATGAAGAAGTTTGTGATAATTGGCCTATAGTACTTGGTGAAAAAGGGTATAAAGAAAGGCCCTTATTATCTGATTATGGACCTAATGATGCCTTAGGTCAACGGCCAAGCCAAGTTAGAACTCCTATTCACCCAATTTTACGAGGAAATTCAATAAGACGAATCTCTCGAGCCAAAGGTGGAAAGAAATTATAAAACTTATTCTAATCCTTCTTAAATATATTTAATAAAACTAATAGGGCGAGTCCTACTAGCCCCATTCCAAATATTATTGCCCAATGTAATAAAGATAAAGGAAGTACGTTAAAGACTTTATTTAATGGGGTATATACAATTGTTAGTTGTAAAGCAAGTGAAAGTAAGATTGCTAGTATAAGCCATTTGTTTGAAAAGATCTTAGTTTTTTCTTTCATTCTAATGTTTGCAATAACTAGCATTTCATAGATTACAAATCCGCAGAATGTTAATGATACTGCTAAGGCTTTTCCATCTAATTTTAATCCAATGAAGTATAATATTGATGTTAATATAAATAGGATAGGACCGATTGTGAGTACGTTTTTAATTAAGGATTTATTGATTATGCCTTCTCCTTTTTTTAGTGGCTTTTGTTTCATTATGTGCTTTTGAGCGGGATCTACACCTAAAGCTAAAGCAGGGAAACCGTCAGTTAACAAATTAATCCAAAGTAATTGAACTGCTGTTAATGGGATGAATCCAAATAAGGATAAAACAAAAACAGTTAGGACTTCAGCGATATTTGTAGAAAGTAAGAATGTTACGAATTTTCTAATGTTATTGAAGATAGTTCTACCTTCTTTTATTGCTTCTTTTATTGTCACAAAGTTGTCATCCATTAAAATTATGTCTGAGACTTCTTTAGCTAAATCTGAGCCTCTACGGCCCATACTAATTGCTACATCAGATCCTTTTAAGGCAGGTGCATCGTTTACACCATCTCCTGTCATTGCAACTCTATGGCCTAATTCTTTTAATGCTTTAACAATCATAATCTTATGTTGTGGCTCAACCCTTGCAAAAATTCTAATTTCAGGAAGCATTCTTTTGAGAGCATTAGGAGATAATCTATTTAGGAATTGTCCATCTACTGCTTTACCTGTTATTCCAACTTCAGCTGCGATTGCTTTTGCTGTTTGAAGATTATCCCCGGTAATCATCTTAACTTCAATTCCAGCAGAGTGACAAGCTGATATTGCATCTTTTACATTCTTTCTAGGTGGATCAATCATACCTTGTAATCCCACGAAAATAAAATCTTTTTTGTAATCCTTTTCAACAACTTTATATCCAAAACCTAAAACTCTTAAGGCTTCAGATGCCATTTTCTTATTTGATTCTAAGATTGATTTTTTATGATTGTCAGTTAATTTTAATATTGATTTTCCTTTAAGATAATATTTACATTTTTTCAAAACTTCTTCTGGTGCTCCTTTGATGAAAGCTTTTTTTTGTTTACCTTGTTTATGAACTGTTATCATAAATTTTGTTTCTGAAGAAAATGGAATTTCATTAACTTTTTTCATTCTAGCATTAACGTTTCCTTTAATTGCTGAAATCAATAATGCAATTTCAGTAGGGTCACCTAAGTATTTTTTATTGTTATGTTCATCTTTACCTAATGTAGAGTTATTACAATTAAATCCAGCTTCTAAAAGTGGTTTTAATGATAAAGGATCAAAGAATTGTTTATTTATTGAGAAATGTCCTTTTGAATTATAACCTATCCCTGATAGATCAATGAATTGATTATTAAAGAAAAGTTTTCTAACAGTCATCATATTTTCAGTTAAAGTTCCAGTTTTATCTGTGCATATAACATCAACTGTCCCTAGGCCTTGGATTACTGATAGTCTTCTTACAAGTGAGTTTTTCTTAAGCATCTTTTTTGTGCCTATTGCTAAAGCTAAGGTTACCACTGCAGGTAATCCTTCTGGAATTGCAGCAACACCTAAACTAACTGCAATCATAAGAATTTTTATCCAATTATTAACTCCTAATCTTCCTAATTGAATTACTGAAATAATTAATATTAGACCGATAACTAAGAAGCCAATCTTCTTACCTAAGTTATTAAGCTCTGATTCAAATGGGGTTGATTTTTCTGTGGTTTCTAAAGATTTGGCAATTTTTCCAACTTCAGTTTTCATGCCAGTTTTAATAACAACACCTACTCCGTCTCCTCTTGTTACAATAGTATTCATAAAACAAAGATTTTTTTGATCAGCTAGTCCAACTGTTTTAGATATTTTTGAAAAGTGTTTTACTACAGTTGCACTTTCACCTGTTAAAATAGATTCATCTATATGAAGTTCATTACAAGAAATTATTCTTAAGTCTGCAGGAATTTTTTCTCCTTCATCAATTAAAACAATATCACCTGGCACTAATTTTTCTGAGTTAATTTGATGTACAACTCCATCTCTAATTACTTTGGCTTTTGCAACTGATAGCTTTTGTAAGGCCTCAATTGATTTCTCTGCTTTATAATCTTGGAAAAAACCAAATAGAACATTTAAGAAAACAATAATTAAAATTAAGATTGAATCAATATACCCTCCTTCGTGAGAGTTAAAGAAGAATGCAATGATTGCTGCAATTATTAAAATGATTATTAATGGAGATTTTATTTGTGAAAAGAATATTTTAAATGGAGATATCTTACTTTCTATTGATAAAGCATTCTTACCAAATTCATTAAGTCTTTTTGTTGCTTCTTTTTCATTTAATCCTTGTTTCTCATCTGATTTAAGATGTAAAAGGACGTCTTTTTCATTACTTTGATAGTACTCCATTTAGTAAGTGATTCAGTATTTAATATATAATACTTTTTCTTAGAATTGATCATCTGAGGTTTTCAAAGAGAATTGGCTTGGAGTATGTAATAAATCGTTAAGTTTTCTCATTCCTTCCCATCCGTTTAATATTAGGCCATGTTCATTTGATGGAATGGTGGCACCGTAAATATAGGTGTTTCCTACTATAGAAGCTGTGTAAACTGCCAATGGAATTAGGGTGTTTTCTGGTTTTCCTAATCCGATGGGCTTCAATGATTCAGCGAGTTCTGGATTATACACATTAAGCATTATTTTTAAAGCACAATGAAGTCCAGTTCCAATTATCAATGCTCGGCTTATGATTTTAACTATTTGTCGTGGTTTTTGTACTTTAAGAATTTCTTCAATATCTTTGTTACTAGGGAGGGTTCCAGGTTCAGTTGCTGCAATTATTTTATCTATTCCTCCAAATCTTTTTCTTTTTCTAAAAAGTACGAAGACTCCTTCTTTTTGATGAGTGTAAACTTCTTGATCTAAGATTTCCATTGGATGCCATTCTTGATAAGACATTAATTCTTTTCTTACTTGATTGGGAGTTTTATATCCTATTTGTTGAAGAAGGTTCATAAAATTTAATGGTTTAAGTTTTTATTTAAAATTTATGTCGTTTTTTCAAGTAGTTATTCTTAATACCAAAACCTTTAAAAGTTATCAATCTTTCCTTATATCGAGTTAAAATCATGTTAAAAATGGGGGAATTTTAAAATGGAAATCGTGCCTTTAAATAAAAAAATTCTAATTAAACCAGTAGAGAAGAAAGAGAATATTACTTCTGGGGGTATTATTTTACCTGAGGATAATAAGTTTGACTTAAAGAAAGCTGAAGTTATTTCAATTGGCGATAAAGTTGAATTAAAAATACAAAAAGGAGATATTGTATTATATAATGATATTGGAGCTGATAAAGTTGGTGAAAATATTTTAATTGATGATAATAAAATTATTGCATTAATCAGGTGATTATGATGGTAGCAAAGAAAATTTGTTTTGGGGAAGTTGCAAGAAAACACATTATGGATGGTGTTAACAAACTTGCAGATACAGTAAAGATTACAATGGGACCAAAAGGTAGAAATGTTATTTTAGATGAAGGCTTTGGGGCTCCAACTATTATTAATGATGGTGTAACAATTGCTGAAGCTATTGAACTTAAGCATCCTTTTGAAAATATGGCTGCTCAAGTTGTTAAAGAAGTTGCAACTAAGACTAAAGATGCAGCTGGTGATGGAACAACTACTGCTACACTTCTTGCTCAAGCTATTATTAAAGAAGGACTTAAGAATATTGCAGCTGGAGCTAATCCTATGGAGATTAAAAAAGGAATCTTAAAGGCTACAGAATTAATCATTGATGAAATTAAAAGAGTTAGTCAGAAAGTTGATAATAAAGAAAAAATCACTCAAGTTGCTACTATTTCAGCTAATAACGATGATGAAATTGGAAATTTAATTTCTGATGCAATGGAGAAAGTTGGATCTGAAGGAGTAATTACAATTGAGGAAGCTAAATCATTAAAGACTACACTTACTTTAACTGAAGGAATGCAGTTTGATGAAGGTTATGTTAGTCCATATATGGTAAATCAAGAAGATACTATGGAGGCAATTTTAAATGAGCCTTATATCTTAATTTATGATAAGAAGATTACTACAATTAAGCCTTTGGTTAGTTTACTTGAAAATGTTTCTCAAATTGGAAGGCCATTACTATTAATTGCTGATGATATTGAAGATGAGGCTTTAGCTACTTTAGTTGTTAATAATTTACGAGGCATCTTTAAGATTGTAGGAATTAAAGCACCTGGATTTGGAGATGATCAAAAGCAAATGTTACAAGATATTGCTGCTCTTACTGGTGGAAATGTTATTGTTACTGATAAAGGAATGAAATTAGAGGATGTTTCAATTGATGATTTAGGTGAAGCTAAAAAGGTTAGAATCACTAAAGATAAGACTACAATTGTTGAAGGAATGGGTGAAAAAGAAAAGCTAAAACTCAGGATTGAAACTATTAAGAAACAAATTAATCAATCAGATAGCGAATTTGATAAGGATGATTTGAAGAGAAGGCTTGCTAAGTTAACAGGCGGTGTTGCTGTAATTAATGTTGGAGCTGCTACTGAAACTGAAATGAAAGAGAAAAAAGCAAGAGTTGAAGATTCTTTAGCGTCCACTAAAGCTGCAACAGAAGAAGGAATTGTTGCTGGTGGTGGAGTTACTTTACTTAGGGCTGTTAAGGTTTTAACTAGCTTAAAACTTGAAGGAGAACAGCAAATTGGAGTTAATATTATTTATAATGCTCTAAAAGCACCTGCGATTCAAATTGCATTAAATGCAGGTAAAGATGGTAGTGTTATCGTCAATAGAATTTTGGAAAGTAATGAAGAAAACTTTGGTTATAATGCAGCAAAAGACAGATTTGAAGATATGATTCAAGCTGGAATTGTAGATCCTGCAAAAGTAACTAGAAGCGCTCTACAAAATGCTGCTAGCGCTGCATCAATGTTATTGACGACAGAATCAATGGTTTCTGAGATCAAAGAAGACAAGAAAGATCAACCAATGATGCCTCCACCTGGCATGCCTATGATGTGAGGACCATCCAAAAGCTTTAAATATGAACACAAAATTCATAGTGTTAATTATTAATTTTTTTGGGGGATTATAAAAATGGTAGAAATGCCAAGACCACTTGACGCATTAAACAATGCACGAAATAAAAGAGTAATTGTTGATTTAAAGAATAAGACACAGTTTGTCGGCGTATTAAAAGCATTCGATATTCACATTAATGTTGTATTAGATGATGGAGAATTGAGAGAAAATAGTGAACTTAAGAAAAAAGTAGGCACTGTTTTCATTCGAGGCGACACAATTGTTGCTATAGCTACTGAATAAAAATGGCAAAAGGAACACCTTCAATGGGTAGAAAGTCTGGAAAAGTGACTCATGGTATTTGTAGAAGGTGCGGTCAGAGAACTTTTCATTTAAGACATAAAAAATGTTCTAGTTGCGGTTTTGGTGACACTAAAAAGCTTAGAAGCTATAAATGGCAAAATAAGCTTTAAATTTTTTCTTTTCAAAACCTTTAAAAAGAATTTCTAGATACTAGTTTTTAAAGCATTATTTATTAAAAAGATTATCCTCTTATTTGCGGGGGTGGCGAAAAATTTGAAATAAATTTTTGAACCCCCTTGTAAAGAACGCGGGGGTGCCGGAGCGGCCAAACGGGACAGGCTTAGGACCTGTTGGCTTAGTGCCTACGAGGGTTCGAACCCCTTCTCCCGCAGGATTTTCTTTTTGATCAACTGGTTTTTCTAAAAAGCAGTTGTATCTGAACCCCTTCTCCCGCAGAGAATTTTTTTAATTTAAAGTATAAAGAATTATTCTAGTTTGATATCAAATGTGTCTAGAAGGCCAATTACTTCTGGAATTGAGAATATTGTGCCTTTTATCGTGTTGTTATTTGGGTTTATTGAATAGTTCTTTGCGTTTTTAAATGAAGCATAACTTAGATTTGATTGTGAAAAACGGGAGTTTTTAAGATCTGAATTTTCAAATGATGATTTTGTTAAGTTTGTTTTTAAAAAATCGCATTCATTTAGCTTACAATTCTTGAATTGAATTCCTTTAAGATTTAAATCTGAGAAGATTGACATTGAGATAATGCAGTCTATAAAATTAAAGCTGATGATTAATTCATTACATTTTGAAAAATTAAGTCCCAGTATTTTGCAGTTTTTGAAAGTAGTGTTTAAGAATTGAGTATTTTCTAAGTTTAGATTAGAAAGATTGCAATTTTGAAAGGTGCAATCTGTGAAATTAGAATTTTTAAAAGATTCGTCAGTGAAGTTAATTTCTTTGAAGGTTTTTGACTCAAATTCGCTATTTTGATATTCCATATGTTATGGTTTTCTTCTGTGTTTTTAATTTTTTCCTTAACAAAAAGTTTATATACTCCACACTATGATTATTTATTGGGTAGTTATTATTTTAAAAAAGAGGTGTAAATGAGAAATAAGCTTTTCTCAAAGGAAGATAATTCTAAGTTGGATAGTTTTGAGAATGATATTTTTCAGAAAAACAAAGCTATTGATGCACTGAACCGTAAAAATGCTGCTATTAATTATTCTTATCAAGAACTTGAGAAATATCTTAAAGAAAAGCACGACAAATTGTATGAAAAGTCAATGCTTTTACAAGAATATCAAGTTAATATGCAAAAAGAAGAGTTAGATGTTAAGAAAAGTTGTGATAAGATTAAGAAAAACCTTGAGTTAAAAAAGAAAAAGGAAAGTGAGCTTAAGAAATTAGAAAGGTCATTATCACTTTTAAATACAAAATTAAAGAAAAGAGAATCTGAATTAGGTAAAAAAGAGAATGATTTGAAATTTCTCAAAGAAAACTTAGACGATAAGAAAAAAGAATTTAATGATGAGATTAAGTTTTTAGAAAAAGAGAAAGTTCGGTATGATAGTCAAATTACTTCTAAGCAAAATGAAATTTTAGATTTAGAGACTTCAATTAAGGATCTTGATAAGCATAATCGTAAGTTGATTAAACAAAGTCAAGCATCTGAGCTACTGATTAATAAAATTCAAAATGATCAAGAAAAGGTTCAAATTTTAGTTGATGAAAAAAGAAGAGAGCTTGAAGACTTGAGTTTAAAGTTTAAAACAGTTCAAAGTGATTTTTTAAGATATCAAGGAGATTATGAGAAAATTGTTCATAAGATTAATCCAGCAAAAGAAGAATTACGAGAATTAAGAGGCTTAATTAAAGCTAAACATCAAGAATTATATGATAAACAAAAACTTCTTGATCATGAAGAAAGAGAACATAAAGATAAGTTTGATAAGATGTTGAAAAACATTAGATTAACTCAAGATGATGTTGTTAGGAAACAAAGAGAAGTTGATTCAGAACTTGGTAAAATTAGAGAAAGAAAGATTAAATTAAATAATTTAGAAATTGATGTTTCAAAAGATGATAAAAATTTAAGAGTAAGATTTAATGATTTTAATAAGTTAAATTCTGAATTACATGCAAAAGAACTTGCTTTAGAAAAACATGAAGCTGAACTAAGAGCTCGTGATACTAACTTCTTAGAAAGAGAAGACAATCTTGAAGCTCAGTTTGATATTCGAAAAAATCATTTTGAGAATGATTCTAAAGTTAGGTTAAGTGCAATTAAAAGTAAAGAATCTGAGTTAAAATTGTTAGAATCTAAACTTAAAGAAAAAGAATTGAAATTAAAGAACTGGGAAAAATTAATTGATCATGAAAAAGAAGAGAAACATGGGGATTTAAAGATTTTAAAAGATGAAATCCAAATGATTGATGAAAGTAAAAAAGTTTCTCAGGTTGAGATTAATGATTTAAGATCAAGAAAAAGACAATTGCTAAAAGATTTAGAAAGTGGAGATAAACATTTAGCAAGCCTAACTAATAACATTAATTTAGAGAATCAAAGGTTTTCAAAAATGTCTAAAGATTTAGCTGTTGTTGAAACTAGACTTGTTGAAGGTAAAAGGGAACTTAATGATATTGCTCCAACTGTTAATGATCATGAAAGTAGATTAAAACAAGTTAATCAGGAATTAATTGAAAAGCAAAATGATATGAAACTTACTGAGAAAGAATTTCATAATATTGAATCAGCTAAAAGGAAACTTGAAAAAGAAGTTGAAGATATGCTGAAAGTTAAAGCTGATTTACGTCAAGAAGTAAATGATTCTAGCACTACTTTAAGTGATATTTCAAATAAGATTAATTTAGGAACAGAACATCTAAATAAAGTTTCAGATGAATTTTTAATTAAAGAAACTAAACTTGAAGAGTTAAGAAAAGAGCTTGCAAAGGTAAGCACACATATTTCTGAACATGAAAATGCGTTAAAAGAATCTAAAACAAAACTTAGTGCCCATAAAACTCATGATAAAATATTATCGCTAATTCTAGAAGCCAGGCATCATATACAAACTGGTAATTATGATGAAGTTAATAGGGTTTATGAACACATTAAAGATGAGTATAAGCTTTTACCTAGGAAGAAAAAAGACCAAGTTCATAAACACATTGTGGAATTAATTGATAACATTGAAGATAAGTTTAAGAAGTAATTTTTTCTAAAATAAATTTAACACGTTCTTTGATACTAGATTTAGGTAGGTTGATAAGATTATATCCTAGCTTATTGTATACTTCACAAATTCTATTATGAACAATTACTGCATCATTAAAAGAATTCTCTGCTCTTCCTTTTGCTTTTTCAGTTTGAAAAATTTCTTCCCAAGGAGGGCAAACAAAAACTATTTTTTCATAACTATATTTTTTAGCTGTTTCTAGAAATTCTGATGGTGGGTTATTCATGTATGCAATACCATCTGGAATCCCACGATCAAAGAAACAAATACCAGAACTAGAATTAAATTGGTCTATTCTACAATTAAGAATTTCACGATTAAAGTCAACTCCAGAAGTGTCAATTTCTGGATTTTCTTTAAACATTTTAATTATTAATTCTCTAGACTTATCATCATATTCGCAATTATAGCCGAGTTCTTTTAACTTGCTAACTAATGATGTTTTTCCAAATCCAGGGCCTCCAATTATAAGGTGTCTTTTTGTCATCTTTTAAACGAATGCTCCTATAATAAAGGAAAGGATTCCAAAAATAACTGTGTTAATAATTGCAAATAATATGTAATAAATTACTCCAATTAATATTGACTTCCATATTTTTAATTTGTAAAATCTGAAAATCAAGTATGTAGCAATTGCTATAAAAATTATTGCTGAGATTATAGCATTTAATCCAAGACCAGGAATTATCTTTTTTGTTATTAAATTAAGAATATAACTTGAAACTGAAATAATCCCTGCAATCATTAAGGCAGTTAAATAGCTTTTTTTCTTTTTGAATAATCTTGTTAACAAGCTAATTAATAATGCACCAACTGGTATTGCAATTAAGAAACTTAATATTAATATTATTGTAAATATCATTTTTTTTAACCTCTTTATTATAAACTACATTGTTAAGCCACGTAACATAAAGCCAAGTATTATTATTGTGGTAATTGTGCTGATTGCAAAGTAAATAAACCAAATTAATATTGCTTTTTTTAGTTTTTCTTTGTAAAAGTATGTGATTAACCAAGTAATGATTGCTCCTTTAATTAAGAATAATAATATAAAAGCCGCATAAAAAAGTTTGGTTGGTGGGGGAAAAATAAGATTAAAGATAAAACCTAAAATTATACCTGTGATGTGTGCTATTGCATTAATTGACAGAGGTATTAAAAATTGTTTTTTTAGTTTAAATATTCTAGTTACCCCCCATAGAATTAATGCCCCAAATAAAATAGGTATAATTGAAAATAAAGTACTTGTTCCGAATAACGAGAGATTCATATTGTTCACCTTTTTTAATTATATTTATGTCCCTTCTTCCCAGCTATTTAAATATTTTCTTTGCTCGTCAGTTAGTTCATCTAATTCTATATTCATGCATTTTACTTTCATTTCTGCGATTTTTGAATCTAAATCATCAGGTAAGTTAATTACTTCATTAGGTAAATTTCCTTTATTTTTTACAAGGTATTCTGCACCAAGTGCTTGACCTGCAAAACTTAAATCTAAAACTGATGAAGGATGGCCTTCTGCGTTTGCTAGATTAACTAATCTACCTTCACCACATAAGTAAATATCTTTTCCATCTAGATTATATCTGTCAAATAAAGTTCTAATGTTTTCTTTCTCTTGTGCATTTTCTTCTAAAGCTACAACATCTATTTCATTATCAAAGTGACCTGCATTAGCTAGGATCACTCCATCTTTCATTTTTTTCATAATAGAGAGTGGTATAACATGTTTATTACCTGTGACTGATATGAATATATCTCCAATTACTGAGGCATCTTCCATTTTCATAACTCTATGGCCATCCATTGCTGCTTGCAGTGCAGGCTTTGCATCAATTTCAGTTACAATTACATTTCCTCCCATTCCTTTTGCACGTAAAGCTAGACCTTTTCCGCAGTCTCCATAACCTACGATTACAACATTCTTTCCTGCAATTAAGTAGTTAGATGCTCGAATTACACCATCAAGCGCGCTTTGACCTGTTCCATAGTAATTATCAAAAAGATGCTTAGTAAAATTATCATTTACTGCAATCATTGGATATTTTAAAGCATTATCTTTTTGCATTGCTTTTAATCTATGAATGCCAGTTGTTGTTTCTTCACAACCGCCAATGATCTCATTAATTAGTTCTGGGTGATCTTCATGAATTGCTTTTACTAAATCGCAACCATCATCAATTGTAATGTGAGGTGCAAATTCAATTACTTTATTTATGAACTTATAGTAATCTTCAATAGTTTCTCCTCTGTAACAATATACTTTAACGCCTTTTTTTGCTAAATAAGCAACACAATCATCCATTGAAGATAATGGGTTACAACCACAAATTGCGACTTCTGCTCCACCTGCAACTAAAACATCAACTAAATATGCGGTTTCTGTTGTAATATGTAAAGCCATTCCAATTTTAATTCCATCAAAAGGTTTTTCTTTTTCATATCTTTCTTTAATTTTAGTTAGAACTGGCATTTCTTTTATGCTAAGTGAAATATTTTTTCTTCCTTTTTCTGCTAAAGATATATCTTTAATTATATAATTCTCTGTTTCTTCCATTTTAATTCCCCACAATTATTGAAAGTCTATTTCTTTGTAATTTGTTCTAAGAACTGAATTCCTACAATTTCTTTGCAATTTAAAATCTTTAATTTCATTACAAAGTTTAGGATTGTTTTGAACATGTGCTTTACAAGAAATAATGCTTTCTTTATTTTTTAAATAAGAACAATAATTTTCGTTTTCTGTAATTCCTGCTATTGTAATAAAGCAGACTTCATAACCAAGGTCTGTTTGAGATTCTTGGCAAAGAGTTATTTTTTCGGCATCTGTAGTATTTAAATTACTCACAAGTGCCCCATAGATACAAATGTCTCTAGTATAACCTTCTCTTTCAAAACATAATTCTTTATCTTCAGAATAATTTAGGTCTTGCATTTCTTCCATAAATTCTACTTGATTTGTAATAAAATCAACACCTGCAGAAATACCTACACCGATTAAAATAAATAATGAAATTGTAAAGAAGACAATATATGTAATTATGAATTTTGAATCTATTTTCTTATTCTTATCTTTTTTACCAAGGAAAATTGGCTTTTTTAGTAAAAGATAAGAGATTACTAATAATCCTGCTATTATTCCTATGATACCTGAAGTAATAAGGAAAGGTTGGCCAACTATAGTAACAATTTCATTTGGAAATATAAATATTGAAAATATTGTATTTAAGATGTTAAAAGTGAAAAATAATATTGATAAGACCCAGCTCCAATATTTTAATCTTGATATTCCATAGATTAAAAAAACTAAAACTACTAAATATGCTATAGAAAATAGTGTTGAGAGTGGAAAAGGAATAGTTAGGCCAAAAAGGATTTCTTTTCCTGAGAATAATGCAACTAATGAACTTAGAATTGCGATTGATAGTAATACTATTATAAGAATAATTCCAGAAGGAAGTTTATTTTTTTTTGCCATTTTATTCTTTTTTTTTAATTGAGATATTTAAAACTTTGCAAAAACTTTATAACTTGTTCTAGATTTGAGACAATAAAATGAAAAAAGTCCGAGAAATAAAAAAACAAAAAGATTCAAAGACAACTCAAAAAGTTGTATTAGGATTGTTTATTGCATTTATTATGGTTTTTAGTATGGTTAGTGTCTTTACTGGAAATCAGAACAATAGTTTTAAGTTTAATGGATTTAAGTTCAAGGTTGAAGAAAACTCTATTTCCTCTAAGATTAATGGAGCAGAGATTGTTTTTAATTATCCACCTTATTCTTTAGAGAATTTAAGTTACGATAATAATATTAATGAAATGTTAAAAAACTCTGTAAGCATTTATGTGTCTTCTTCAATTGAAGAAGAAAATGCACAAGCAATTGATTATGTTAAGTTTTTATTCAAAAGTGAAATGGCTAAAGATAGTAAAGTTGTATTAAATTCATACTCTGAAGTTTTTGAAGATCAATTACAGATTAATTGTGATAATGCTAGCTCGTCAAATCCTGTAATTTTATTTACAAGTTCAAATGAATCTTTAATTTCAGTTAATGAGAATTGTGTTTTAATTGAAGCGTCTATTCCAAATGATTTCTTTGCTTTTAAAGATAGATTATTATATGGATATTATGGTGTTCTTGAATGAAAAGATATGATTGGATAATTATTTTTGTAATTGTTGCAATTATTGCTTCAACGATATTTGCAATAAGAGTTTTTAATTTAAGACAGGACTATAAAGATAAAGGTAAAGAAACCTATAATGGATTTGATTTTTATTTTATTGACAATTTATGGGTTACAAGAGTTACTAGAGATAATACTGAATATACAATTCCTGTGAGATATGCGCCTTCACAAGTAGTTAATGTGAGTGTTGATGGAAAATTAAGTCAATTTCAATTAATGGAAGGTTATATGGCATTTGATCCAAATGACGATAATTATAGTTATATTGCATTAGGATTTACTGAGCTTGGGAATAATCTAAATAAGGTTTTTAATGCTAAATGGAGGCCTGCTTGTATGGCCGAACATGAGCATTGCGAAGGAATTCCAATTGTTACTTGCGATTCTACTAATGAGTCTGTGATTATTATTAGAAGCAGCGAAGAATCAAAGATTACTTATGTTGATGATCATTGTGTCATTTTAGAAGGAAATGAACTTGGTATTTTAAGATCAGTTGACAAGTTTTTATTTATGTTATATGGGATAATTAAGTAAATGCATTATTACTCTGAAAAACAGGACTCTGAATTAAGATATAATGAGATAGTGGTAAATTTACTTGGTGATACTTTAAAATTTTTTTTGGCAAGTGGTGTTTTTTCTCGGACTAAAGTTGATAGTGGAAGTGAATTATTAATTAAGAATGCTTTAATTAAAGAAGATTGGTCTGTTTTAGATTTAGGTTGTGGAAATGGTGTTATTGGAATTACAATTGGAAAAGCATATCCTAAGACTAAAGTTACACTTAGTGATATTAATGAAAGAGCAATAGGAACGTCAAAGAAAAATGCTCTATTAAATCATATTAAAGTAAATGTGATTAAAAGTAATGCCTATGAAAAGCTAAATCAAAAGTTTGATACTATATTATTAAATCCACCTCAAACTGCTGGTAAAGATTTATGTTTTAAAATGATTAGAGAAGCAAAAGATCATTTGAATGATAAAGGATTATTACAAATTGTTGCTAGGAGTAAAAAAGGAGGGAAAAGTTTAAATAACTATATGGTTGAAATATTCTCTAATTGTGTAGTTACTGCCAAAAAAGGCGGGTTTTGGGTTTATGTGAGTAAAAATGGCTAAATGTAATATTTGTGATGCAGAAGCAGAATATCAAATTAAAGACACTACTAATTTTTACTGTAAAGAATGTGCTATTGATTTTTTTAATGATTTAAATCTTTTAGTTAAAGTTGAAAAAGAAGTTAAAAAGTTAAAAGATTTTATTGAATCTAAAATAGTTTAATTTCTTCCATATTTCTTTCTTCGTTTAAAACAACAAATCTAATTCCTAAACCTAATTTTAGAACTGAAGGAATTAAAGCCATATGTAGCTTTCCTTTGCCTGAAACAAAATTTAAGGCAACTTCAGTACCTGTTATTTTTTCTTTTAATTCTCTTGTAATATTTTGAACAATAGTTTTTACAGTTTCTTTTTCATTAATAACAATGAAATTAATCACTTTACCTTCTACTCTAAAAGAATCTTCTACAACTTTATTTCCTATAACAAAGATATTAGTCCAATCTTCAACTTTTATTAATTGTTGAATGTAAGGCCAACTTCGATTATTTTCACCAAGAGTAATAATTAATTCTGTCATATTAATGATATTATAACGATCCTTTTTATAGTTAATTGTAATAAAGGATTCAATTTAAAAAAGATCGAGTTTCATAAGATTAAATGGCAGAGTTACCATTTGATAAACAACTGTTACTTGATTCTTATCATAATCCTGCCTTTGCTTTTGCATATGGTTCAGCTGTAATGCCTCAAAAAGGAGTGAAACCAGGGCGGATTGATTTAACTTTTGGTGTGCATAAGCCAAGGGAGTTTCATAGATTAAATTTAGAAACTCATCCAGATGATTTTACTGTTAGAGAAAAGAAAAAAGGCTTAGATTGGATTATGAAGCAGCAAAATAAGGGTGCTAAGATTTTATATTTTTTCGCGAAATATTTAGGATTTGACATTAAATATGGTGTTGTTGCTATTGATCATATTAAACCGGATTTGCTTGACTCTGTATATTTATATGTTGCTGGAAGGCTCCTAAAACCAGTGGAGATAATTCAACCAAATACTAGCCTTGTTTTGCCTATGAGAACAAATTTGGAAAATGCAGTAACACTTGCATTAGCGACATTACCTGACACGTTTACTAGGATTGATTTCCTGAGAAAAGTAGCTGGATTTTCATACTATGGTGATACCCTTAGGAGAATTGGCTCTAATGTTCCTCAAAAGATAAATAGAGCGATTCAAGGTGGATTTGATAAATATTGGGATTTATATGAAGGAATTTTAGAAGCTAGTGGGCTTGTAAGGCAAGTAGATAAAGAAACTTATAATAACTTATTACAAGATGTGAAAACTCCAGAAGAAATTTGGTCATTACTTCCCTTAAGGGTTAGAGAAAAAAGAAGTTTTTTTGAACACGATCCTGAATTTTTACTAAGATTTCCTCAATTAATTGAAAGTTCTTTACGTTCCATTGTTAGGAGAAGTAGTACTGCACAAACTATCAAGGGAGTTAATACAATAGGGGTGGCAGCAAGTGTGAAATATGCTGGTAGTAAAATTGTGAAAGGTTCAAAGATGGCTTTGGAAAGTTTAATTGAGAGAATTATGAGTTTGAAAAGAAGATACTTTAATTCAAACTAAAGCTATAATAATCCTTATATATTAATTTGATATTTCTGTTATTGGTGATACATTATGAAGAAATACGCTTTACCAATATTAAATACAGTTTTGATCGCATTAGTCTTAGGATTCTTAATTCCAACATTTATGTTATTAGAAGGAAATAGTCCTGACCAAAATGTGATTCATATAAATGGACAAGCACAAGAAGAAGTTAATCCTGATGAAGTTGTAATTAGACTTGCAATTGTTACAAATGCTAAAGAAGTAGATGATGCAGTTAGTGAGAATTCTGATATTAATAATAATATTATTGCAAATTTTAAAGATAATGAAGATTTATTAGTTGAATCTACTAGATATAGTGTTCGTGAAAAATATGATTGGGATAGAGAATTTAAGGAACAAAAATCAGACGGATTTGAAGTTTATAATACTATAACAATTACTTCAACAAGTATTGAACTTGCAGGTGAGATTGTAACTGAGGCTATTAATCATGGTGCAAATAGAATTGAAAGTATGAGTTATCAGTTCTCAGATGAAAATCGTGAGAAGTTGCAAAATGATTTACTTTCAAGAGCTGTTGATAATGCTAGGGTTGAAGCTAATAATATTGCAAAACTAATGGGTAAAAAGGTTAAAGAAATTACTGACATTCAAGTTAATGATGGTTATTATCCACATGTTTATAGAAGTTATGCTGAATCAGCTGATATGAAGGCTGGAAGTATTCCTGAATTTGCACCTGAAATGCAAACCATTAATGTGAATGCAAGAGTATCTTTTAAATTAAAATAATTTTTTTTTACTTCTTATTTTTTCTTACTATTTCTCCAGGTAATGTAGATTGATCTGGCCATATTAATCTGCCAGGGTAAATAGAGCAGTTAATACCAGTATGAACATTGTCGCCGATGATTGCACCTAGTTTACGTCTTCCTGTATCAATTAATTCTTCTTTAACCATACAAGTATGAGATTTTCCATCGTGTCTAAAGTTAGCAACTTTTGTTCCCGCACCAATATTTACTTTTTTACCAATAATAGAATCTCCAATAAAAGATAAATGAAAGCCATTTGCTTTTTCAAATATAATTGAGTTTTTAATTTCAGCTGCGTTTTTTAGTTTTACTCCGTTATCAATTGATGTTGAACCTCTCAAATAACAGTTAGGGCCAATCATTACATTTTCTCCAATGAGAACATCGCCTTCAATGTAAGTTCCTGATTTAATTATTGATCCTTTACCTAGGATTAATTTTCCTTTAATTGTTACATTTGGTTCAACTTCCCCAAGAATCTCTTCTTTCATTCTTGCAAGAAGGAATTCATTATTTTCTAAAAAACTCCAACAATAAGTGTTAGGTAACCAGTAATCAATAACGACTTTATAAAAAAAATCATTTTCTTTTGCAAATAAAGATATTGCATCAACAATTTCAATTTCGTTTCTTTTTGAATGTTCTACTTTTTCTAAGTATTCAAAGATTTTAGGTTCAAAGTGGTAAAGACCAGTGTTTGCTAGATTAGAAGGTGGATTTTCAGATTTTTCTACGATTTCTAGTACTTTCTCATTTTCAAATTTAATAACACCAAAATGAGATGGGTCAGTTACTTCTTTAACTAACATTGAATTTTTTGTATTAACTATTTGCTCGAAGTCTTTTTTAGAAAAAATGTCATCTCCATTTATTACTAAAAAATCTTCATTAATTAAATTTTTAGTAAGTAGGACTGCATGACCGGTTCCATGTTGTTCACGTTGTTCAACATATTTAATTGGAATACCTTCAAATTCGTTTCCTAATACTTCATTAAACTGTTCTTTGAGGTATCCAACAATAATAATAAATTCATTTACGTGATCTTTTAAAGCTTCTAGATTATGAACAATGATAGGTTTATTTGCTATTTTTACTAAAGGTTTAGGGATTGTCAAAGTGATAGGATAAGTTCTTGTTGACTTTCCTGCTGCCATAATTATTGCTTGCATCTTATTTTCACCTAAATAAATCTAAAATTTGGTTTGCATACTTATTTATAACGTTTTCTTCTGGGCCTTCAACCATAACTCTAACTAGGTTTTGTGTACCTGAGTATCTTACGTGAACTCTTCCTTGGTTTCCAAGTAGAGTTTCAACTTCTTTGATTTTTTCTTGTACTTCTGTTAATTCGGTTATAGGAGTTTTTTCAATAATTTCTTTGTTAATTAGAACTTGAGGTAAATCGATAAAAGGATTTAATTTTGATAATTTACATTTCTTTTCATTTAGGATTTCTAGAATCTTTAAGGCTGAAGTTATACCATCCCCAGTTGTTGAATATTTTGGAAGTAGAATATGGCCTGTTTTTTCGCCTCCAAGTTGTAAGTTTAATTCTTTCATTTTAAGATAAACAAACTTATCTCCGTTCTCGGTTATTATAGGTTCTTTTCCGATATTTTTTAAGTAATTCATTAATGCAAGATTTGAATAACTTGTTAAGACAACTTTATCATCACTAATAGTTGATGCAATGATTCCCATTATATGGTCTCCGTCAATCTCATGCGCTTTTTCATCAAGCATTATTACTCGATCACCATCGCCATCAAATGCAATTCCAACGTCTGCATTATTAGAAATAACAGCGAATTTTAAATCTTTTAAATTAGTTGAACCACCATCATTAATGTTATAGCCATTAGGTTCACAATTAATTGTGATAATATCTTTACAATGTTTTTTAAAGATTTTTTTAGCAATATATGAAGTTGCACCATGGCCACAATCAATTACAATTCTTTTAGTTGTTTTGAAATCAAATTGATTTTTGAATTTTTGCTCAATGAGAGTTTGCCAGTTGTCAATTTTTCTCATTTGACCTTGCTTTAAATTGTTAAAAGTCTCATTTAAAATTAGGTTTTCAATTTTTAATTCTTCTTCTTCACTTAATTTTTTACCTAAACTTGAGAATAATTTAATTCCGTTTTCGTTCCAGGGATTATGTGAAGCAGTAATTACAATTCCACAATCGCAATCATATACTTTTGTTAAATATGAAATGAAAGGTGTAGGCATGATATCTACAAAGAGAACATCACAATTTTGAGAAGTAATCCCTTTGATTAAATCTTTCATAATTTTTGGAGTTGATCTTCTTGAGTCTCCGCTTATAAATATTTTTTTGGCTCTAAAATGAGTGGTGATTGCTTTTCCTACTTGGATTAATGATTCTTCGTCAAATGGATATTTAGATGCATTTCCTCTTATTCCATCAGTTCCAAACAATTTTAATTCTTTCATTTTACTGTTACAGATTTTGCTAAATTTCTTGGTTTGTCAATTGGTAATTTATTCATTCTTGCAATATGATAACTTAGTAAGTGCCCGATAATTGTTGAGCAGATAGAAAATTCTTCTTCATTCATGTGTGATGGAAGATCAAACATTTTACAACCATTTCCAATTTTATAGATTTCTGCACCTCTTGCTTCAACTTCTTCTAAGGCAGATTCAATTTTGGTTTTATTTGTATCATGAATTAATCCAATTACTGGAACTCCCTTTTCAATAAGTGCAATTGTACCGTGTTTTAATTCTCCTGCCATCATTCCTTCTGCATGCTTATATGAAATTTCTTTTAATTTTAATGAAACTTCTCTAGCGACAGGATAACTAATTTTATTTCCTAAAACAAAAATGTCTCTTTTATTTTTTAGTCTTTTACTAATTTCATAAACATTTTTCTTATTATTTTCAAGAGTGTATTCAATCATTTTAGGAATTTTATCTAAATCTGTTTCCCTTCCTAATTCTTTTGCAATTTGGAATAATGCAATTAATGTGTTAGTAAATGTTTTAGTTGCGCCAACACAGATTTCTTGGCCTGCCATTATTTCAATTGATACTTTTGACATTCTTTGCAATGTAGAATAAGGTGAGTTGACAATTGATACAATTGTAGGATTATGTTTCATAATTCCTTTTAAGACAGTTATTACATCCATTGTTTCACCAGATTGGGAAATTACAATAATTAACGTGTTTTTATCAATAACGCTGAAATTCTCAAATTCTGAGGCAATTACTGCGTGGGCCTCATAACCTAGTTTTGATAAATGATATGAACCGATTAATCCTGCGTGATAGGAAGTTCCACAAGCTAAGAATAAAATTCTTTTTGATTTTTTAACAAGATCAGCAATTTTTTTTAAGTTATTTTTTTGAGGACCTTTTAGACTTTTTAGAAGTCTTTCTACAGATTCAGGTTGCTCAATAATTTCTTTAAGCATATAATGGGGGTAGTTTTCTTTACTTACTTTTTTTGTGTCCCATTTAATTTCTTTAATCACTTTGTTTACTTTTCCCTTAAGATTATAGAATTCATAGCCAGTAGGTGTAATTTCCGCAAATTCTCCATCTTCAAAGAAGATTACATCTTGACTTAATTCTGAAAATGCATATGCGTCTGATGCAATAATATTTTTATCTTTTGCAATTCCTAAGCATAAAGGAGAGTCTTGTTTTGCTGCATATATTTTATTCTCGTTTTTAACAATTATAACTAAACCATAAGTTCCTTTAGCTTTTTTAATAAATAGTTTTATTGCGTCATGTATTCCTTTGTCTAAGTTTGCTTCTAAGAAGTTAGCAATAACCTCAGTGTCGGTTTCACTTTGAAAAGTGTAACCTTTTTTTATTAAATCATTTCTTAACTCTTCATAATTTTCAATAATTCCGTTATGGACTAAAGATATTTTATTATTCATAGAAACATGAGGGTGGGCATTGTTTATTGTTACTCCACCATGAGTTGCCCATCTTGTATGAGCAATTGCACAATTAGTTTGTAATTTTGGATCTGTTTTTGAGAATAAATTTTTAATTTCTCCTAATGCTTTGATAATATGGCCATTACATGTACTGAAGCCAGAACTATCGTATCCTCTATATTCAAGTTTTTTTAGAGCTTTTAGTAATTCTTCTTTTACTGAAAATTTCTCTTTAGATATTATTCCTGTTATTCCGCACATATCCTCACCTGGTTTGTAAGAAGTGAAAAACAATGACTTATGTATATAAAGCTTATTAAAAATTTTGAAAGACTGTTACAAAAAAAGTTTTAATCGCAATTTTATCATTTTAAAAGAGCAATCATTTAAAACTATTTTGGAAAATTATTTTAAGGACTTTGGTTTTTAGGATAAATATGGAGAAATCAATAAGGAAGTTTGCACTTGAAAATGCTGTTACTTTTAATGGTAAGGCTAACCCTGGGTCAATTATTGGAAAACTACTAGCAGAAGATCCTTTAAGAAAGGCAAAAATGAAGGAAATTGCACCAATGGTTAATAAAATTCTAAAGGAAGTTAATTCACTTAATTTAGAAAAACAAAAAGAAGAGTTAAAGAAATTAGATCCTAATCGTGATAAAAAATTAAAGGAGTTAAAGGAAAAAAGAAAGGCTGAGAGTAAAGAGCTTCCTGAATTAAAGAATGCAGTAATGGGGAAGGTTGTTACAAGAATTCCTCCTGAGCCTTCAAAATATCCTCATATTGGTCATGCTTTAAGTTTCTTGATTAATTATTTATATGCTCAAAAGTATAAAGGAAAAGTTGTTTTAAGATATGAAGATACTAATCCGGAGAAAGGAAAGGAAGAATATGTTAAGGCTGTAAAAGATGATGTATTAGACTATTTAGGTATTAAAGTTGATAAGAGTATATTTGTTTCTGATCATATGGATAAGTATTATGAGATGGCTTTAGATCTAATTAAGAGAGATAAGGCATATACTTGTAGTTGCACAAGTGAAATGATTTCTAAAATGAGAAGGTCAATGACAGATTGTCCTTGTGTGAAAAAGACTAAAGAAGTAGTTTTAAAAGAATGGAAAAGTATGGTTGCAGGTAAGATTGATGAAGGTAAGTTAACTTTACGATTAAGAATATCAATGGAGCATAAAAATGCTGTTATGAGAGATCCTGTTATTTTTAGAATTTCTAAGACTAAACACTATAGGCAAGGTGAGAAGTATAAAGTTTGGCCTATGTATGATTTTGAAAATGCTATTGAAGAAGGGTTACTTGGAATTACTCACGTTTTACGTAGTAATGAGTTTGAATCAAGAATTGAACTTCAAGATCATATTAGAGATTTGTTTAAGTTACCTAATCCTACAGTTAGACAATATGCTAGATTTAATATTACTGGAGCTACAACTAAAGGTAGGGAGATTAGAGAAAAGATTGAAAGTGGTGATTATATTGGCTGGGATGATCCTAGGTTAGTTACTTTACGTGCTTTACGACGACGAGGAATTGTTAAGGAAGCATTATATGAATTATCAACAGTCGTAGGTTTATCTAAAAGTTCTTCTAATTTAGACTTTGAAGTAATTGCATCCATAAATCGAAAGTTACTTGATAAAAAAGCTCAAAGGTTTTTCTTTATTGAAGATCCAGTTGATTTAGTAGTTGAAGGTTATGAAGAAAAGAATGTTGAGTTAGATTTACATCCTGAAGTTGAAAAGGGTGGAAGGAAGTTTTCTGTAACTAATGAGTTTTTAGTTGAGAAAAAAGACTTTAAGAAGTTTGATAATAAAATGATTAGATTAATGGATTGTTTGAATTTTGTAAAAGATGGGAAGAAGTTTTTGTTTAAATCACTTGATTATCAAGATTTTAAGAAGGAAGGCAAACAGATTATTCATTGGTTACCTTTTGGAGAATGTGAACAAGTTGAAATTAGAATGCCTGATAACACAATTAAGAAAGGAATTGGTGAAAAAAATATTTCTAAATTAAAAGTAGGTGCAGTTATTCAATTTGAAAGGTTTGGTTTTTGCAGGCTAGATAAGATTAGTAAGGGAAAATATGAGTTTTGGTTTAGTCATGATTAGGTTTAAAAACTATCTTAGATTCTTAAAAATATGCATAAGGCAGAATTTAAGATCCCTTGGTTAGATAAAATTGTTCTGAATTATTATATTCTTACTTCTGTGGATGATTTAAAGAGAAATGGTTCTTCAATTCCGGATCCCTCTGGTATTTCAAGAGTTTTGGGGAAAGTTTCTTCAGGGGTGGAATATTGTGTTCTTGTTTTATTAGATTTTGGAAAGTTAGTTCATCTTGGGGAAAATCATTTCTCATTGCGTGATTATAGTGGTGATTTAGAAGTTACGGTTGACCCTAGTATCGGTAAAAAAGATTCTGAGATTAATCTCGGGTATTTAATAGAACATTCTGGTGAAAGTTATGAACAAATATTATCTTTTTATGATTTAAGAGAAAGGAAGACGCATGTATTTTCTTTATCCAGATTTAATTATGAAGGTTTTTCAAAAAGTAAAGGATTATCAAGATTAGTGCTTGGGTTTAACAATTAAATTTAATAACATTTCAAACTTAGTATAACCTGCTGCTTCATTGAAGTGTCCTGCGTTTGGAACTAGAATAATATTTACTTCTAAATGTGTGGCGATTTCTATTGCTTTTTCTATTTTCACGTATGGATCAGTATCAGAATGAATCATTGTAAAGGAATTGCAGTTGGATTTGATTAAATCCCATTTGAAATCTTTTCCAACTAATGGTGCATTGATTGGATCAAATTCATTTCCGATTTTACCAATAAATCCTGATATAAAATAAGCTTTATTTATTTTAATTTCTTCAAGAACACTTAAGGCAAAGGCAACTCCTAAACTATGTCCAATAAATATTGAATCTTTATTGATGAATTCTTTATATTCAAATAAAACTTTCATCCAGTTTTCTAATGTTTGATCTTCTGGTGTCGGAAACTTTGGCACAATAACTTTATGACCTTTTTCTTCTAATTTTATTTTGAGCCAGTCATACCAATTTTCTTTTGGGTGACCAAAGATTCCATGAAATATGAATATGTTTGCCATTTTATATTTAATAGAATCTAAATTAATAAACCTTTCGAAAACCTTCCGAATATTTCTTCAATACTAACTTTAAACTAACATTCTAACTTAATTCTATGAAAAAGATACTGATATTACTACTATTAATTCCAATGGTTTCAGCTTTAAGAATAAACGAAGTAATGTATAATCCTAGTGGATCAGAAACAAATATGGAATTTATTGAGTTATATAATGAAGATGATTTTGATATTAATTTATCAGATTATATTATTGAAACTCAATCTTATGAAGAAGATGCGATTTTACCTAAAAACTCTATTATTAAAGCTAATTCTTATTTCTTGATTACTGATACTGGATTTAATGATAATAAGCCAGATTATTATCCTATGTCTGATTATGAAGAACAATGCAATTTAGGAAATACTGGTGGTTATGTTATTTTAAGAGATAATGATTCAAATGAGATCTCAAAAATGGAATGGGATGATGAAGGAATTGAGGGATTAAGTTATGATGGAGACTATAACTTTCCTTCTCCTTCAAATTCAGTTTTTGAGTTTAAGAATAATTTAATTGAGATTAATTTAGAAGTCATTGATGCTGATTTTGAAATTATCTTAATTAATGTTAGTGATGAGAATCCGATAATGAATGGAAATCAAATTTACCCGGAAATTAATAAAAAGTTTAATTTAAGTATAGAGATAAAAGATTCTTTGAATACTTTAGAAGGTGTTAAAGTTCAGGCTTTTGAGCAAGAGTTTATCTTAGAAATATTTCAGTTAGAAAATGATGTTAAAACCTTTACAAAAGAGTTGGATTTGCCAATTGATGCACAGGATTATGATATTAAGATTCTTGCTTATTCAGATTCTAAAGAGTTAGAAGAAGTAATTCATATTGAAGTTATGGAATTAGTTTCATATGAAATTGATATTGATGAAATTGATATTTTAGCAAGTAAGGGGAAATTAATTGAGATTTATGGTGATGATGATATTAATTCTTATGATGCACCAACTATAAAGAATACTGGGAATGTGCCAATTAAAATATACATTAAGTCATTTAATTTAGTTAATGAAGAATCCTCTATAAAGTTGGAAAACTTAGAAATTGAAATTGGAAGTAAAAGAGGTAATCTAAGTGAAGAGTTTGAATCTAGTTTAATTGGTGTAAATGAAGAAGTTCCGATTCACTTTTTCTTTTCTATACCTAGTAATTCAAAAGCAGGGAAGTATTTTGGGGAATTACAAGTTATTGCTTCAAAATGAAGTGGTTAATTATTTTTCTTTTATGTATTGATTTCTCTTTAGGAATTTCTGTTTCTCCGCCGGAACTGATTTTAGAAGATAATCTTGGAAGTTTATTTGTAAGTGAAGGAAGTGTTATAGTTGAAAATGATAATTTTGAGTTTGTTAGAATTGGTAAGTTTATTGAAGTTAGATTAATTGAAAAAAGAGTTTGTGAAGATAAGATTATTGTAACTGATAACAATAAAATTCAAACTGGTATTGAAGTAAATGTGATTAACCCAGATTGTCACCCAGAAATTTTTAATCCTTATTTTATTACGATTTGTGTTTTAATTGTAGGTATAATCATTTCTAAGTTAATGAGAGTAATATAGTTTGTTTGTTGATTTTTGCTCTCTATCTAATTGAGAATTTAATTTATTGATTCTAGGCCTTTTTGTTTCGTGGTCTCTTCTCATTGAGATTTTTAAAGAATCTAAGAATAAGTTCATTCCTTCTTGCATAGAAAATGGACCTTTTACGTGTCCGCTCTTTGAAGGAACTCCATTAAATACTATTAAATCATCAGATAAGTAATCCATAAATAATAAATCGTGATCTACAATTAATGCTGCATTACCTTTGTCTTCAGCAATTTTTCTAATTACTTTTGATGCAACTAGCCTTTGTTCTACATCTAAATATGCAGATGGTTCATCCAGTAAATAAATGTCTGCTTCTTTACTTAAGACTTTAGCAATCATAACTCTTTGTAATTCTCCGCCTGAAAGTTCATGTAGTTTTTCATCGTAATATCTTTCTAGTTCTAAAGGATTGATTAATTGAGTTTTGAACTTTTTAATTGCTTCACTTAAGAATGTTCTAACTGTTTCATCTGAGTCTGTATCAATATATTGGGGTTTGTAAGCAATTACTGCTGAGCCTTCAATTGCTCCAGTTTCTGGTTCAATTTCTTCAGCCAGGATTTTTGCAAAAGTAGATTTTCCAATTCCATTTTCACCTAGGATTCCAGTAATATAATGTTTGTGTAGTTCTCCTTTTTCACCTGTTAGAGAAAAATCTCCTAGTTTTTTACTTAAGTTATTCCAAGAAACTAGTTTTACTGCTTCTTTATTTAGGTTTAATGGGGGTCTTTCTTCAAAATTAATTTCATTAGTTCTAAATCTAACGTTATCTTTACGTAAGAATCCTGAGAGGTATTCATTAATTCCTTCCCTTGTATTTTGGATGCTACTAATTACCCCGAATGCACCTGGTTTACCGTATGAGATATGAATATAATCAGTCATGTAATCTAGAATTATTAAATCGTGTTCAATGATTAATACTGCTGTTTTTTCATCAGCTAATTCTTTAATGAATTTGCTAACTTTAATTCTTTGTTTGATATCTAAGTATGAAGTTGGCTCATCAAAAAAGTAAACATTTGCTTTTTTAAGAACAGTTGCTGCAATTGCAACTCTTTGGAGTTCTCCTCCAGAAATTTGGTTTACATCTCTATCCAGAACATTTGTTAATTCTAATTTTTTAGTGATTTCATCAAATTGGTTTTTGTCATCTCTTTCTTTTAGTAATTTTCTAACTGTACCAGAGAAAGATTTTGGTATTAATGATACTTGTTGAGGTTTAAATGAAACAACAATCTCTTCTTTTTCAAGTCTTTCAAAATAATTTTGTAACTCTGAACCTTTATATTGCTCAATTAAATCTCTAGTTGTTGCGCTAAAGTTATCTTTTCCTAGGTTTGGTTTGATAATTCCAGCTAGGATTGATAATGCTGTTGATTTTCCAATTCCGTTTCTTCCAATGATTCCTACGACTTTTCCAAAGATTGGCATTGGTAAATTGAATAGATGAAATCCATTTTGTCCAAATCTGTGAACTGGATCTTCATTTAGTTTAGAAGGTAAATTAACAATTGAGATTGCTTCAAATGGACATTTTTTTGGACAAATTCCACATCCAATACATAATTTTTCATCGATAAGTGGTTTTTTTGAATCTTCATCTACAGTAATACATTCGTCTCCTCTTCTATTGACTGGGCAGACTCGCATACAAAGAAAATCACCACACATTGCAGGGTTACATTTCTTTTTTTCGATTAAAGCAATTCGTTTCATTTTATAGTTAGGGAAAAGTGAGATTTAAAAAGCTTTTTATTTAATTGTTAATTATCAATAATATGTTGATTAGAAAAGTTAGAAAGAGTGAACTGAATAAAGTAATTGAAATGAAGATTAAGTTATATCAACATAGTAGAAATTTGGAAAATAAAGATATTGACAGAAAAGAAATCCCTAGAATAATAAAAGCTGTAAGAGCTTCTTATTCTTCTTTTAAAAATAGAATTTTTGTTTGTGAGATTGATCAGAAAATTATAGGTTTTATTTCTATTTCTGTTAATTTCTATCGATTTGGTTTTAAAATTAAATTTATTGGTTCTATTGGAGATTTTTTTATTTATGAAAAGTATAGAGGAAGAGGAATTGGATCAAAATTAAAGAAAATTGCATTTAGATGGTTTAAGAAATGGAATTGTTCATCAGTTTCATTAAAAGTTCACCCTAAAAATATTTCTACTCAAATGATTTATGAGAATTGGGGTTTTATTCGAGGAAATCTTGAAATGGTAAAAAGGCTGTCAAAATATTTATAAACAATATCTTGTTTCTTAGAGGAATGGAACTTCCTAAACGTTATGAACCAAGAGAAACTGAGAAGAAATGGCAAGATTTTTGGTTAAAGAAAAAAACTTACAAGTTTAATAAAGAGACAAAAAAGAAAATCTTTTCTTTAGATACTCCTCCTCCAACTGTTTCTGGGACTATGCATTTAGGACATGCTATGGCTTATTCTCAAGCTGATTTTATTATGAGATTCAAGAGAATGCAAGGGTTTGAAATATTTTATCCTTGGGGTTTTGATGATAATGGACTTGCAACTGAAAGGTTTGTTGAGCGAGAGAATAAAATTAAATCAACTACACTTTCACGTAAAGAGTTTGTTGATTTGTGTTTGAAAACAACTAAAAAGGCTGAAGAGAATATTAAAGCTCAGTTCATTAGTACTGGTATTTCTCCTGATTTTGATTTAACTTATAGAACTATTGAGCCTAAATCTCAAAAGATTTCACAATTGAGTTTTATTGATTTATATGAAAAAGGAAGAGAATATAGGGCAGCTTCACCAATTATGTGGTGTCCTGAATGTAGAACTGCAATTTCTCAAGTTGAATTAAAAGATAAAAGTCTTAACAGTAAATTTAATGATATTATTTTTAAAGTTGGAAATAAGGATTTAGTTATTGCAACAACACGTCCTGAATTATTACCTGCTTGTGTAGGTCTATTTTATCATCCTGATGATAAACGTTATAAGAAATTAAAAGGTAAGAAAGCAACTGTTCCTTTATTTAATTATGAAGTTGAGATTCGGGAAGATAAGCGAGTTGATATTGAGAAAGGAACTGGAATTGTAATGTGTTGTACATTTGGTGATCAAACTGATATTGAATGGTTTAAGGCTCACAAGTTGGATTTAAAGATTGCAATTTCTCCTGTTGGTAAAATGACTGAACTTTCTGGAAAATATGAAGGACTTAAGATTAAAGATGCAAGAAAGGAAATTATTGAAGATTTAGAAGCAAGTAAATTATTAGTTTCGCAAAAAGATATTTCTCATCCTGTTAATGTTCATGAACGATGTGATACTCCTATTGAATTTATGGTGTCAAAACAATGGTTTATCAAGTATTTAGATTTAAAGAAAGAATTTTTGAAACTTGGTAGTCAGTTAAATTGGAGCCCTAAACATATGAAAGTAAGATATGATAATTGGGTTAAGGGTTTAGCCTGGGATTGGTGTATTTCAAGGCAGAGATTCTTTGGTGTTCCTATTCCTGTTTGGTATTGTGAAAAATGTGATCATGAAATCTTAGCAGATAAGTCTCAATTACCAGTTGATCCATTAAAGGATAAGCCAATTACTAAGAAATGTCCTAAATGTGGACATAATAAATTTACTCCTGAAAAAGATGTTTTAGATACTTGGGCTACATCTTCTTTGACTCCAATGATTGCAGCTGGATGGAATGAAGATGAGAAATTATTTAAGAAAATATTTCCTATGTCAATTAGAAGTAATGGACATGATATTATTACTTTTTGGTTATTTAATACTGTTGTTAAATCTCACTTACACGAGGGTAAACTTCCGTGGAAGGATGTAATTATTAATGGTTTCTTAGTTGATAAAAATGGTGAGAAAATGTCTAAGAGTAGAGGAAATGTCATTAAGCCTGAAGATGTGTTAGAAAAGTTTAGTTCTGATGCGCTTAGGTATTGGGCTGCTTCTTCAAAATTAGGTGCTGATCTTGCTTATCAAGAGAAGGAATTGTTAACTGGTATGAAACTTTTAACTAAGTTATGGAATGCTTCAAAGTTTGTTCATATGCATCTTGAAGATTATAAAAATGTTAAACCTAAGAAAATTGATGTTATTGATAAGTTTTTATTATCAAAAGTTCAAGGTTTAATTAGTGAAGTTACAAATTATTTAGAAACTTATGAATTTTCCAAAGCAAGAGCAAGTGTTGAAAATTTCTTTTGGCATACATTTTGTGATAATTATCTTGAAATGATTAAATATAGAATTTATAATCCGGATATTTATGGTAAAGATAAAAGAGTTTCTGCTCAATATGCATTATATAATTCCTTATATGCAATTATGAAGATGTTTGCACCAATCTTACCTCATATTACTGAAGAGATTTATACTTTATTCTTTAAGCCAAGTGAAAAGATTGACTCTATTCACTTAAGTGATTGGCCTAAACCTGATCTTAAGCAAGTTGATAAAAAGCTTGAAGAAAATGTGTCTAAGGTTATTGACATAATTTCAAGAGTTAGGAAATATAAATCTGAGAATAGTTTATCACTTAAGGCTGAAGTTGAGAATTTAATAATTGATAAAAAGTTAGAAAGTGAATTAACTGATTTTATTGAAGTTATTAAGGAAACAACTAAGTCTAAGAAAATAACTTTTGGTAAAGGTAACCTAGAAACTGAAGAATTTAAAATTAAAATTTCAATTTAATTTTCTTACTTTACTTCCATCTTTAGAATCAAGGACTTCAAAACCTTTTTCTTTAATTTGATCTCTTATTTGATCTGAAAGAGCCCAATCTTTATTTAATCTAGCTTGGTCACGCTTTTTCATTAATTCTAGAATTTCTTTAGGAACTTTGGAATCAACAAACTTCATTACTCCTAAGATTGAATTTAATTCTTTTAATAATGATATTACTTTTTTTGCTTCACTTTTTGAGATTTTTAATTTATAGATTGCTTTTATGAAATCATATAATGATGCTAATGCCTCAGACATTGATAAGTCATCATCTAATGCTTTTTCAAAATTCGTTTTTGTTTGAGCAATTAATTTATCTACTTTTTTAGAATCTTTAGTTTCAGTTATTTCTTTTAATTCTTGAATGAAATTGTTAATTCTATCAATTGAATTTTTAGCAGATTTGACAATATCCTCACTAAAGTTTAATTGTTGTCTGTAATGAGATGCGATTAATACATAACGAATTGCCAAAGGATCATATCCTTTATCCATTAGATCTCTTAATGTAAAGAAGTTACCTAAAGATTTTGACATTTTATCTTTATCAATTAATAAAAATTCGTTGTGCATCCAAAATTTGACAAATCTTTTTTTAGTTGCACCTTCACTTTGAGCAATCTCATTAGTGTGATGTGGGAATACTAAGTCCATTCCACCTGTGTGAATATCAATTTCTTCACCTAAGTATTTCATTGCCATAGCAGAACATTCTATGTGCCATCCTGGCCTTCCTTTTCCTAATTCTGTCTCCCAGTAGCAGTCTTTATCTTCTTTTGTATAGGCTTTCCATAAGACAAAGTCTCTTGCGTTTTCTTTTTCATAATTATCAGAATCAAGCCTTCCTTGGGCATTATCAATTAAGTTTTGAAAATCTAATCTTGCAAGTTTTCCGTAATCTTGAAAACCTGAGATTTTAAAATAAGTTGAGCCTTTTGATTCATAAGTTAAATTATTCTTTTTTAATTTTAGAATAAGTGCAACAATTTCTTTAATATGATCTGTTGCTCTAGGAGTATAAGTTGTCTCTTCAATTGAGAGTTTTTCCATATCTTCTTTGAAAGCTTTGATATAAATGTCTGTGAATTTCTTTAAAGAAGTGTTTTTTTTGATTGAACCTTTAATTGTTTTATCATCAACATCTGTTAGGTTTAAGACACTTTTAATTTTAAATCCTTTAAATTTTAGATATCTTCTCAGTAAATCTGCGAAAATAAAGGCTCTCCAATTTCCAATGTGTGGATAGTTATAGACGGTAGGACCACAACTATACATTCTAACTTCATTGTTATGAATTGGCTTAAATGCCTCTTTTTTCCTAGTTAAAGTATTATAAAATTGTAACATAAAAGAAAAAGATAATTAAAAAGTTTAAAAAAGTTTACTTTTTAGGTTCAACTTTAGGCATTGGCATTGGAGGTGGCAAAGCGACATCTCTTGAGATTGCGATTGCTTCCACATTACATTTACCTAAAATATAGCTTAAAACACCAGGTAGAACTTCACTAGGGACTTTTTTGTCTTTTTCCCAAGTATCTAAAACGTGTTTTGCTTTTTCTGCGTCAAACATGTAAGAAACTTCTCCTTTTAATGCGATTCTTCCAATGTCTGGAGCGAAGTCAGATGCAAATTGAAATCCAAAAATGATTGCTTTTTGTCCTTCACCAAGGTTTAATTCTTGAGTTTTGACTTCTTTGATTGCAACATTATTATTAATACTGATTTTTCCTGTTACAGGTTTATTTCTTTCTGCAACAACTTGATTAAAACCAAATCCTATTACTGCCATGTTAATCACCATAATTATTGAATAAAAGGGGTTATTTAAAGGTTTCGCCTAACTGTGACGGCAGTTGAGCGTAAGCGAGCTAAAGCTCACTAAATTTTAATTTTCTTACTAAAGGGTTACACTTTTAAATGATTATTCCTTATTTATTTTATGGATCTAAGATTTAATAAAGAAGCTGATGAAGCTTTAAGTCGGCTTGAAAGTGTTTGTTTGAGACCAAATAGTCAGGAGACTATTTTAGATAATCTTTTAGGTATTAGTAAATTTTTTGAAGCTTTGGTTCAAAATAGAGATTTCTATTTAGTTAATAAAATTGAGTCAATAAAGGAGCATGTAAGGCAAGTAATTTATCATAATAATGAGGACACTTATTTTGTTTTACCTATTAATTTTCAATCTACAACTAGTTACCTAACTGCAGGATTTAAAATTGTTAGAAAATCTGGAAGAAATTTTACTGATTTAACTAAAGAAGAAGGTACAATTAATTTTGATCAAGTAACTAGTAGGTTAAGAGGATTAGGTGTTAAAGATGTTTATTCTAGATTTTTATTAACTGAGGAACCTTTCTTGGGAGTTGAAGGGACTGGAACTATTGAGCTTCCTTCTAATCATAGATTTGTAAAACTTAGTGGACATCCTTTGGAAGATTTACAAGCTAAAGGATATAATGTTGTTGATTTATCACCTATCTATAGTCAAAGAGCTGAGCTTCCTGATCCAAATCCAAAGCCAGTTATTAAAATTGTGCCTCCGGGCCAGATTGATCTTTCTGCATATCCCATTCTTGATAAATTAAATAAAGAACAATGAAATCCCCACCCCCGGGGTCGAACCGGGAACCTTTCGGTATCAGCTGGTTACATTTCATTTCTAGCAGTTTTGCATTAGATCATGTAACATCTACAGCCGAACGCTCTAGCCATTGAGCTAGGTAGGGTTTAAAATAGAAGAAAAATAATTTATTTATAAAACTTAGGGTTTAATTCTTCCTAGGCCAGATTTAGTTTTAAGTTCTGAACCATGGATAAAAAATTTAGCTAAGACTGAAGGAAGAACAAAGTCTCCAATAACTTTGAATTTAGCTTTAATTGAATAAGTAATAATTCTTTCTTCATAAGGCTCTAATTCAGTTAATTCCCACTTAATTAAAGTTCCACCACGATTATCACTAGTTATTTTTAGAGGCTTAATTGTGCCTATTTCGAAGTTTTTATCAACTGCAACTAATCCTGGAACTCTATCTGCAACTCTTATTCTTGTAATTTTATTGTTAGTTCTATTTTTAATATGAACAAGAACTTTTAAATCAGAGATTGCTCCGTCAGTAATACTTAATATTTTAATTGATTTATCTAGGATTAAAGGACTTCTTACTAGATAATATCCTCCTGAAAGCACTCCAAGAATAATTAATAAGTAAACAATAATCCAATAATTGTATTTTATTGTAATATCTACACTTTCTCCTGCACCTAGATTTAAATCCCAACTCATAAATCTTCCATCTGGGTTTTTAATAACATAATAGTTAGGATTAGATGATGTGAATATTCTCTTTAATTGAGATGTTTTTATCTGAACTGTTTCTTGAATATCTTTATTTCCATCGTTAGTGTAAGTTTGGGTAAAGATTTTTTTCATAAAAGAGTCTTTAATGATTTCTTTTGATTGTTCAATTTTTGAATATCCTGAAATAATATAATTATGCCTTATCTCTTTTATTAGTACATCATCTACATAAAAACCGATAATTAATTTGTCTTCTATAGGTGGTTGATAAGGATCAATTTCAATATTTTGAAATTTGATGTTTGTTCTTTCAAGTTTGTCTAAGTCTATTGTAGTTTGTTTTGAAAAAATTTCGCTTTTAACATCAACTATTAAATTTTTAATTTCTTTAGGAAATGAGTTTTCAATAAAAATATCCATTGTGTATGATTTTAATGGGTCAATTTTAACTGGAAAGTTAACAGTTGCAATAACGTCAGTTGCATATTCTTTAATTGTTGGACTTCCAGAAGTAATATCAACAGCCAAAAATTCAATTAATTTATTATTTGTTGTTTTTGCATTAATTATAAAAGGTAAATTATGTCTTCCAATTGACTTCAAATCACCAGTTGGTTTAATGAAAAGCTCAATTGTATAATTCTCTCCCTCAGGAATTGTTACACCACCACCTAAGTAATCTGATAAAGGTGAAGACCAAATATTCCAACTATAATCTTGAACATAAAATTCAAATGCTTCATCATAGTCATATTCGTTTTCTACTGTAATAAAGTAATGAGCAACTTGGTTTGTTCCAAAAACAATGTCGTTATTTTCAGTCTTTATATCGACACAATCTGTTGCTGTTACTATTGGAATTACAAGAAGTAATACAATAAGAGGAAAAAATCTATTTATTTTCATCGTTTAACCCGAGAATAATATTCATTAACTACTATTTAAAATTTGTGTTGATCTCTAAGGTAAAGAGAAAGATTATTTGAAATAAAATTGCTCGATAATCTTTTAGAAATAAAAATAAAATTGCCCGAGCCGGTGATGTAAATAACAGCTTCGACAAGCTGTTGAGCAAGGTAGACTATCTTCGCTTTGCTCGATAATCTTTTAAAATTAAAAAAGAAATTGCCCGAGCCGGGATTTGAACCCGGGTCGCTGCCTCGAAAGGGCAGAATGATTGGCCGGACTACACCACTCAGGCTTAACAGGAAGGATTGACATCCTCTTTAAAAATCTTTTTGTTTAACATAGTTTTTTAATAGAATTTATAATTTCTGTGATATCTCCTTCAAATTTCCAGAGAGTTAAACATTTTTCTGATGATTTATTTTCGTGAATATGAAATTTATTTGCTGGTATTTTAATATAATCTCCTTTATTTAATGTGATTTTTTTCTCTTCAGGGAATAATGTGATTACAGATTCTCCGTTAATTTGAATTAGTTCTTCATCAACTGGGCGATTATGTTTGCTTAAGGCTTGATTTGGGTTTAATTCTAAATATCCAAAACTTATTTCTTCTGAAGAAGGTCCTAGAAAGATTCTACCTTGTGGTAAGTCTTTTATTTCACAATCTGATAATTTGAATATTTTCATTTTTGTTGGGAAATAAAGTTATCTTATTGAATTAATTAAAATATGGTCCTGGAGGCAACGAGAAATGAAATATTTCTGAGCCACTAAAATATTAAACATGGTCCTGGCGGTGGCGAGGAAACAAGTTTCCTGAACCGCCAGTTTATAATTCTGGTCCTGGCGGGATTTGAACCCGCGACCACTGGTTTTCCTAGATAATTGTGTAAAGCACTGTCATATAAGACCAGCACTCTAAACCAAGCTAAGCTACAGGACCAATAAAGAAAAAGAAAATTAAAAAGTTTATAAAAGTTATGTAGTTTATCCAAACATTCCTAATAAAGCTACACCTATTGCTACAATTCCAACAACAATGCCTGTAACTAAATATAATGGTGTTAAAAATACAAATGAAGCAATTGCGCCTAATACTCCAAGAATTCCTAGAGTCCATTTAGCCCAAACTGGAAGTCCTGATTTATCAACACAGATGTCTTTTTTACAAGTTTGTCCTTCAGGGCAATCTTTATTGTGTTCACAGGCTAAAGGTTCATCATCTGGAGTAACTGTTGACTCATCAAATACTTGCCATTTTGGTGATTCACAAATATAGACTGTTTCTTCACCACCATCTAAAGTAATGGTTCTTTTAGCTGTGGTTTCTACACAATTAGTTACTGATGCACATTCTTTATCTTTAGTGCAACATCTCCAAGGTGCTTCTGTAAATACTTGGCCTTGTTCACCCGGAAGGGGTTTTGATTGTTTTAAATCTCCATTTGAATCATAACAAAAATATTCAGTTAAACAGCTATTAGGCTGTCCAGTCAGAGGGTAGTTAAATGGATTATTAACACTAGTGGTTGAAGTATCTGGAGTAGTATCGTCAGTAGTTTCCCCTGCAATTTCTGAGCTCATACAAGTTAAGTTTAATTGTTTATCACAATTGTCTCGTGATGCAATACAAGGATCTCCATGACCTACAGCATTTCTATTTGTAAGGGAATTTGTTCCAGATGGGGCTCCACATCCACCTCCGCTTGCTCCAGATCTTCCTCCTCCACAACTAGTTGGGGGTTTTTCTGGTTCCGGTTCTGGTTCTTGAATTGTCCAAAGAGGTATTTTACACCAGAAGTCTTCTCCGGTTACTTCATTATCTCTCCAAGATTGATGATAGGAGTTATCTAAATCATAATCATATGCAAGGTACAAATCTTTAACTGAACATCCCATTAAAGTAGCACATTCATCAGTTTTACAGCAAAATGATTCGTTTTCAATATCTCTTAATGGTGGTCGTTCAATTACATCAAAGTCAATACAAGCTGTTCCAATTTCACAAATTGAAGTCTCATCACATGCTTCACCGTGATTTTTTAATCTGTTTTGGTTATCCCAAGTGCCCATATTACAATAAAAGACGACATCATTTGCTTCATCTTCAAGCTCTAGAGTGTAATTATCACCACTTGAATAACACTTAGTTTCTGTGCCATTATAATAAGCACATTCTGATGATTTACAACAAACACTAAAGTCATTTTTAGTGATAGCTTGTTTACATTCTGAAAGATTACATTCACCAAAGTCTTTTTCAATAGTCATTTCGCAAATTCCAGTTCCTTCGTTACAAGTTGCAAGTTCTGAATAAAAGCTAGGAACAACTCTTGTTTCTACTTCTTTACAGATTTCTTCTCTTTGAAGACTGATGTTAAAGTCATACCAATTTCCAAAATCACACCTCATAAATTCATTATCTAAATGAAACTTTCCTGGACTGATACATGATATATTAGTAAGTGGGTTATTATCAACAATAGATGCATTTTTCATTCCACATTCAATGTCTCCACAACACATACTTTCTTCTGAGTTTTCTGTATTTCCTAAAACTGCAGGTTTACATTGTAATGATTTTTGTTCTGGATCTTTATGTTCACATTCATTATATTCAGCATCTAGATTACATTGTTCTTCGTAATCAAGACCTAAGAAATATGTTAGACAAGTAATTTGATTACAAACTTGAGAATCAGCCCAGAACTCATTTTCTCCTTGACAGCCAACGAAATATGAACTTTCATTAATAATTTGTGCATTTTGTTCTAAATCATATGTTATCCCACAACAACATCCTTGAGAACAGTAATTACTTTTATCATCAGGTAAAATTAAACAAGCAGTTTGAATATCTACTGGGGCTTCACCTGGTGCTAAATCTTCATTTGGATTAAAAAACCAAGTATCATTACATTCTGCTTGATTTTTAGGCCCAAAAACACCTTCTGCGGAATAGAAAGTATCGTCATCTTCACAACAGACTCCTTTATCACGGACGTCACAATGGACTGTATTTGGATTAATACAGCATCCATCTTCAGCTGAAACTATTGTTAGTGTTAAAATAGCAATTAATAGTAAAAGTGGGATTGTTTTTTTCATTTTCGTTATTATATTTAAGAATGTAATATATATATTTTTCTAATTTATCGTCATTTCATCCTCAATGCCATACTTATCTCTGGCAAGGAAGCTTATTGATGATTTTTCACCAGAATAATAGAAAAGAAAGTCATAAAATGCTGTCCCTGGAAGATGCTGTATAATCATATCTCCTTCATATCCTGGAGTCGGAAATCCTTCTAAAGAGTCAACGTCATCTCCATAATAAGTATCTAAATCCATAACTCTAACGTGGCATTCTGTATAGACTCCAAAACCATAATCTAAATCTATGTTTACTTCACATCCGGATTCAGACTCCATAATATCGGGTCCAAAATTTTTTAATTTTAAAGTCATATTCATATAATCAGTTAATATACTATCATTAAATTCTATCATTAAGTTAATATTAGGAAAATCTTTTAAGTTTTCTTTTTCCATTATGCAATCTTCATCCCAATTACAATTACCTAATTTATATTTCCACGTACAATTGTCATCATCTGGATCAAAAACTCTTTTGTAATTTGGAATTAATGACTCATATGTCCAGAATATACACTCAATAAGATGTTTTTTCATAGTTCTTCCTATTTCAATTGATAATGAGTTATTATCAACGGTCCAAACATATTCACTTAGATTTTTATAATAAGGGCAATGTTGTTCTATTGAATTTTCAAAGTTTTCAACAGCCCCAATATTATCATAATGAATATAGGACATTGCTGGTGGTGAGTTTGGAAGAATAAAATTGAATTTAAATATTTCCTCTCCATTTTTAATTTGAGTTACTTCTAAGAGTTTATTTTTAATATCGTCAATTTCTTTTAAACTTAAAGATAAATCTGGATTATTTCTTTTAATTTGATTATCTGCAGTTAAATCAAATGAAAAATTATTTGCTTCTTGAGTTAATAATTTATTTAAGTATAAATATATTGATCTTACCTTAACATCGCTTTTGGCGTTGAATGTTGTGATTGTTTTTTCATCTCCATTACTATTGACCACTGTTATTGGCCATTTTAGGGTTACAGATGTGCTTTCCATTGAAAAAATTAGGTTGACTATTGGTTCTTCATCAACAATTATTTCCATACCTTGTCCTAAATTAGAGAAGTTAAGATTTTTAGTTAATTCATTTTCAATATAATACTTTAAATCATAATAGATGTTGTTAGGAGGAGGATATTTATAATCTGGAGTTATATAAAATTCTTCATCCATTGCATAAAGACTTGGAAAATACAATCTGTTATTTAATCTAAAAGGAAATTCAATTAAATTAGAAAATGAAATTTTGGATGAATTTACTCCTGTGAAAGGATATGCGACAGAGGGGCATTTAGTAGTATCAAAATAATCAATAAGTATTGGCATACAGCTTTTTGGTGCATCTATATCCCCTACTTCAATAGGAACAAATATTGGAGTTTGATTAAACATAAAAATTCTAGGACTCTCTTTTTGTATATCATTAGTATATCCCCCTTGACTTTCAAAAATAAATCCTCCTTGATCTCCTATTAGCTTTAACCCTTCTTCAAGTGAATGATATAATGCTCCTTCAATATAATTCTCAGTGGATTTTGTAAAGTCAATTAAAGCCTGATCTGGAATATTTATTCTTGAACTATTTGATCTAGTTGTAAAATAAATAGCACTCAGAATAATTAAAATAATAACAATAACTAGGAATATACTAACTTGACCTCTTTTCATTAATTCTTATTTTACTCGTTTGTTATTTAAACTTTTCTTTAACAGCCTCGGCAGGCTGTTGAGCGAGGCAGACTATCTTCGCTTTGCTCGATAGGCCATAAAAAGAAAATTGCGTTGATTGAGGGGCCAGCTTCTAATTGTTTGTGCTTAATTATTTGCCTTTTTTCTTGATAAATACTTTTTGTAATAAAGGATACACATTATAACCTAATCCAAATCCAATAAATAGAACGCCAATAAGTTTAACATTATTTAAAAGAGTAATTCCTACTACAACTAAACCTGCTCCTAATGTGTCTTGAAATTTCATTTTAAATTTGCTTAATATATTAGAGTATATAAAATATGCGCCGGCCGGTTTATAGAAATCAAAAAAGATTTCTGACACCTTCCTCTGCATAAGAAAAATATGCGCCGGCCGGGATTTGAACCCGGGTCACACCCGTGGCAGGGGTGTATTATGCCACTAAACTACCGGCGCTTTTTAAAATGGGCCCAGCCAGATTTGAACTGGCGACCTTTTCCAAGTCAAGGAAACGTCATACCGAGCTAGACCATGGGCCCATAAAAATACTTAGCCCTCGGTGAGAATTGAACTCACGACCTCTTCCTTACCAAGGAAGCGCTATACCGCTAAGCCACGAGGGCATATTGCACGAAAATCAGGAATAGTTTTTAAAACTTACTCAAATTGTGGCTTTAAAGATCTGTAAACTTCATGATATTCAGAAACGTCAGGATTAGAAAGAGTTTCTTCTTTTTTACCTTCAAAGTATGAGAAAGCTACTGCAAATTCTTCTGGAGCAGTGCAAGTAGGCTCGATAAGACTAATTTCACATAAGTAAATATTTGATTTTTCATACCTTGATTCTGGTATACATGCTTTTAGATCTGAAAATTTGATTACTTGTTTAGGTAAAATGTTAGTTTCAAAGGCAACTTGATAGTCTTCTGTTTGCTCAACTAATTTATCATCGACAACATTAAGCCATTTTGCATTTACTTTAAAGGAAGTAGAATTAATTTCTGTGTCTCCAGAATTATTAATATATAGTCCATCTGGGAAAACAATAAGATCACAACTAGTATTTAGTTCAACAATTGGTTCAATCTCGCTTGAACAACTTGCTAATAATAGTGGTATTAATAGTAGTAATATATATTGTTTCATTTTTTTAATGTTATTAT
>Ga0233437_1000631_pt1 | contig 77279 bp, 46 predicted proteins | sample SI_122_August201_FD_182714 | JGI IMG/M metagenome (GOLD analysis project Ga0233437, IMG submission 182714) | Seawater microbial communities from Saanich Inlet, British Columbia, Canada - SI_122_August2016_200_MG | ecosystem: Environmental > Aquatic > Marine > Inlet | place: Canada: British... | reverse complement strand
ATTTGGATTGAATGAAAACTAATGAGGCTATAACAAAGGTACTGTAGTTAAAGTCAAGTGAATTAGCCTGGATAATCAGGGACTTATCTATGTACACCGCCCAGGACTCGAACCTGGAACCAATTGATTAAGAGAACTTTATAGATCGCTGTACCTTGCTGATTATCAGCGAGTTATATATTGATGGGTATATCATGGCCAAGGGTTTGTGGCCAAGTATCTAATTCGAGATTTGAACCAATTGACTATTCTCTGGAGATTAGCACGATTTATCTGACCAAGTTCGTGTGGAAACGGAGCTTGTTCATATTGAGATAAATTCTAAATTTAGGAATAAATTATTATTTGCGGGGAGCCAATTATTACACAGTTTAAAACTTGGTCTGGAAGTTTGGTTTTTACGCAGACCGTATAATTGCTGTTAGACCGAGCGAAGAAAAGGGGGCCTTGTGAATGAACCAGTTAGAAGTGTTATCGCCGATTGGACAAGCATAATTGCTGGTGTAATGACAGTGATTGGAGTCCCTGGGCTAGCAATATGGAGTTTCAGAAAGAGGTTTGAAAAATTATCTGCACTGCGGGTGTATAGGTTAATGATAGTACTTGTTAAAGTTAGCATGATCCTTTTATACTGGGGAGTTCTATTGATACCTACTTATTTCCTCTACGGATTTCTGCTTGTATGTAGTAAAGGATCTTTGGCTGCAGGTACCCTTTTTTGGGAAAAGGGTTATGCTATCGCATATCTATTTTCATATGGGGTTACTATCCCCTTGTTAATCTTTACCGCTTTTATTGGAGCGGCGATAATTTATACAGGCTCAAGCAAACCGTTTCAAATCATACGTGATAACTGGAATATGATTCAGATAACCTTTGAGAGTTCAAAGTATTCTTCATTTAAAATATTGGATGCCAGATACGGCGCAAAAGCATCGTTTAATGATGTAAAATCTATTCTCTCTGAGATCGCAACTGATGAAAAATTAGAGTTTAAAGTAGGCAATGATCTTTTTGATGATCCTATCTATGGTGAACCAAAGAGGCTTTACCTGAAAATTGAGATTGGCGACGAAATTCTTGAGCAAGAATACAATGAGGGTAAGAGTGTGACCATATTTTTCGATGAGTCAAGGCCTCAGGATTAGTTGTCGGTCTAACAAAGGCTTAGAGCGGACTCACTCCAAGGGTGTGCAAAACGAAAATGATGTGGAGGGATACAATTAACTCACAAAACAATAATATCTCGGGAAGCAGCTCAAGCCGAGCACGTTATGTGCACCTATTCTTCTTCAATGCTCTCCCAGCCAAGCGGCCATAATAACACTATCAAAGTAAAGGAATGGACATGGAGTTTCTACGCGAAAAACGTGATGCCAAAAGGATCTACAACACTCTGAGCAACCTTGTAATGCGCCAAGCAATTCCAGATCTTAAGATCGAGTGGATGGAGGATCCTGATAAACGCTTAATCATATTGCAGTACATCTATGGTGTCGCCCTGGAATTAAGTGCAGATTACAATACTAGTGGGCATGCAGTAAACAAAGCAATGGAAAAACTCTTCACTAAAAACTTTGGCATGAGTTCTCTACAGGCGGAATTCGAAACAGACAAGTTATTACAGACGAAAGCTGGATCTCGAGAAATGGAAGTTGTGGGTGCTGGGTGTGAAAATACACGAATGTTTAATTCGGGAGAATTGTTTACACCGTTCGGTCGACTCATTGAAATCCTACGAGCATAGGAACGGGCAGCAAGTTCCTTTGGCACACAACCAGCTGCAGCAGCTCGACAGGGGTCAAACAGATTGAGTCAACACAGGGTTTAATGATCAAGAATCACAACGATACCAGTCACGAAAGACTTACCTGCCCTGCAGGTGAGGCGCAGAATCATTATGTGCACTCTTATTGAGGAAGGGAAATACTAATGTCAAGACCAGTAGTGTTTGGTGAGATAAAAGATATACCAGAGGGAGCTTGGTTTAAGGGGAGGAAGGAGATGATGCCGACGAGCTTCCATAGACGTTGGGGTGCAGGTATCGATGGAAATGCAGATGAGGGATCCCCGGCAATAGTGCTCTCGGGCGGATATGAGGATGATGAAGACCACGGTGACGTAATCATTTACACTGGAGCTGGCGGTAATGATCCTAATACTGGGCAACAGATAGCGGACCAAACCTGGGAAAATCCTGGAAATGCAGGATTGATAAAGGATATGAATGATGGATTACCTGTCAGGGTAACAAGAGGGTATAAACACAAATCTCCACTTTCACCTTCTGAAGGATATACTTACGCTGGTCTGTATGGTGTCGAGGATGCGTGGCAAGAAAAAGGTCGTAGTGGATATGTGATTTGTAGATATCGGCTCATATATATGGGTGATGGTGAGTCTGAGATCCCTGAAGCTCAGACAGAACTTGATTACGGGAAAAAGAAAAAAAGGCTCTCTGAGGGAACGGTCGTACGAATAGTCCGTGATACTAAGATCTCAAGGGCTATTAAGAAATTATACAAATACAGGTGCCAGGTGTGTGGAATCTCAATTGTCGCAAAATCAACACCATACGCTGAAGGAGCGCACATTAAACCAATTGGTCGTCCTCATGATGGAGACGACTCAACTGATAACATTTTATGCCTATGCCCAAATCACCATGTTATGCTGGATAAAGGAGCTTTTTCTATAGCCAATAATTTTACTCTAATCGGATGCCTTGATGGTAAATTGATAGTAAATCCCAAGCACATCATTAATCCGCATAACCTTGAGTATCACAGAGAGTCTCATGGCTTCAATTAAAGTTGTTTGTGGTGTAATTATAAAAGATGGTTGTGTGTTGCTTTGTAGGCGAAAGCTAGAGAAGTCGCTTGGAGGGTTTTGGGAGTTCCCCGGAGGAAAGGTTGAGCACAATGAGACAAAAGAGGATAGTCTTGTTCGAGAGTTAAGAGAGGAACTCAGCATGGAGGTGAGCAATATTAATTACCTCACTACTTCCAAGCACTCGTACGATGAGTTTGATATTACCCTAATAGCGTATACTTGCGCGTTCGTTTCCTCCAATTGGTTGATGCTTGATCATGATGCTTTTGAGTGGGTTTTTCCTGAGAAATTACTCGACTGGGAATTAGCACCAGCTGATATTCCTGTAGCAGAGTTCATAATTAACGGAAAACAACTAACAACGGCTTAGAGCGGATCCACTTGAGGGGTGTGCAAAACGAAAACTTCTCGCGAAGTAGCTCAAGTCTAAGGTGTTAGCCATATTAAATGTTGGGGGTCTATATGCCCGGATCTAGCAAAGCAAATACATTAGAAAAAAAATATAACGTCAAAGTGAAACAATCAAGATATCACAAAGATGGATCATAGTATCATCCTCTAGTCAACTTCCCTGCGGCTTATTTTGATAGAAATGGCTGTATCCTGTCAGAACAAGTTGGAGCATTTAGCATGATTTCTTAAGAGATACTTTTGGGTTATCCTGAAAGCAAAAAAGGATATAAAAATGAGCCCAAAATCAAATGTAGAAAAGCGCGTTAAAGATATAAAGAGAAACACCCGCAAGAAATACTCAGCAGAAGAAAAGATCCGTATTGTATTAGAAGGTTTGAGGGGTGAAGAGTCCATAGCCTCTATCTGTCGTAAGGAAGGTATTGCCCAGAATCTGTATTATAAATGGAGCAAAGATTTTCTTGAAGCCGGTAAGAAACGCCTAGCCGGGGATATAGTCCGTGAAGCCAATTCGACAGAAGTGGATGACCTCCGAAAAGAGAACAATCATCTCAAGCAGCTGTATGCTGGCATCGCCATGAAGAATGATGTATTAAAAAAAAGCTGCATTGGTCAGGGTATCGATGTGAGCGATATATGAGATTTAACCAGGCAGAGAAGTATGAGATTATCCGCACAGTGGAGGAGTCTCAACTGCCTGCTAAACAGACTCTCAAAGAACTGGGCGTTTCTACCAGTACCTTCTATAGTTGGTACGGTCGTTTCCGGGAGAATGGCTATGACGGGCTCGTTGATGATAAACCAGCACCCCGTCAGTTTTGGAACCGTATCCCCGATGAGGAACGAGAACGGGTCAAGGATATAGCTTTGGAAAGGACTGAGATGAGCCCCCGAGAACTGGCCTGGCATATCACAGATACAGAGAAGTATTATATCTCTGAGTCCAGTGTATACAGGATCTTACGGGACTATGATCTGATTACCAGTCCTAATTACATCGTCATGACTGCCTCTGATAAGTTTCAGAATCCCACAACACGGATCAATGAGATGTGGCAGACGGACTTCACTTATTTCAAGGTAATTGGCTGGGGTTGGTTCTTCCTGTCTACTGTTCTTGACGATTATTCCAGGCGTATTCTATCCTGGAAGCTATTCACAAGCATGAAGGCTGAAGATGTTCAGGAGACTCTGGATATGGCTATTGCGGAAACAGGGACAGATCAGGTCATTGTGAAGCATAAGCCACGGTTACTCTCAGACAACGGCCCCTGCTACATCTCTGGTGAGCTGAAAGAGTATCTCAAGGACCAAAAAATGGATCATACTCGTGGTGCGCCTTATCATCCTCAAACTCAAGGGAAGATCGAACGCTATCACCGGAGCATGAAGAATGTGATCAAACTCGATAATTATTATCTACCGGGGCATCTGGAGAACGAGATTGCAAAGTGGGTAAAATACTACAATAACGAGAGGCTTCATGAGTCCCTGGATAATGTGACCCCGGCTGATATGTATTTTGGAAAAAAGGAGAAAATCTTAACAGAGAGACAAATTATTAAACAAGAAACGCTTGCAGAACGTAAGCGAATAAACCTGAAATCGCAGCGCCAAGAGGTGCTAGCAAATTGAACTGGACTACTCGAAAGTGTCTCTTAACTTTGAGCTAAATTAGTCCGAAATGTTCTGATGACTTACACTAGCTAAAAAGCAATTCTTAAATGCTAAGCTTCACGGAATAGAGCACAGTACTTACAGAAGGTATGAAAGAGTGTTCACAAGCTTCGAGGGTTTCGTTGGCAACCCAGCTATGTCAGAGATTACAAGCTCGGTGATAGGCAACTACACAGCAGCTATGCTCAAACCTAGCCCCCCTGCTGTGAAAGGGCGTTCCCCTGCCGGTGTGAATCTAGATTTAAGGCACCTTAAGGCATTCCTTCGCTATTGCAAGGAAGAGGGCATGCTGGAGAAGGTTCCAAAGATAGCGATGCTAAAGGAGAAGAAGCGACCAATCTACTTTATCACTAGAGAGCAGTTTAAAGGCTGGTTGAAGAGTTGTGAGATATTGGGAGATGAAGCTGAGTTAGTACGCGATATCGCAAAAGTCGTTCTTTTTACTGCAGCGAGGATATCTGAAATACTTACCGCAAATTGGGATCAGATCGATTTAGAGAAACGAGTAATTAAGCTCTTTGACGATAATGATGATAGCATTGGCGATAAAACCAATTCTGGTGGTAATCTCTATTTAAATGATAAAGCCTGTGAGATACTTAGGAAATACATTGATAATACACCTGGACCATTTACCGTCAATTACGACTGGTTTCAGTGGCGTATGAGGAAGGTTGCTATAAAGACAGGTCTTAGATTAAGGCCTCACGATCTCAGAAAAACCGCAGGTTCTTGGTTGGTTCAGGACGGAGTGGATATTTTTCAGGTATCCAAATTTTTGAGGCACACTTCAGTCATAGTAACCGAGAAATTCTATACTGATCTTAAGACTGACCAGCATCACAATACTGCAGATCAAATGGCTAATTTCCTCTAGCCCTGGGATACACTCCAGTCACTGAGTAGAATTTTGCGCTAAGGGGTTAAACAAGCTCTCAATCACTATTCCCTTCATCGTTATCCTATTAATTATTTAGAAGGTCCTGCAAGCTCATTTGGATCATAATTCGACTCATATATGACCATTTCACACGAGGCATGACCTCCCTCTACCTTAGACCGCATGATTTGAGAATAAACATGTCGAGATAGGAACTAAAATGAAGGGCAAAACAGAAATTATCTTGTGTATTTTGACACATCTCCCCTAACACACTGATATTCAGTGGATTTCATAGGACTAAATATCCCTCGCCCCAAACAGGCGTGCCGGTTCGACCTTGTCCGCGATAGCGGATCAGGCCCCGTGTACACACTTATTTCAGATATATAACCATCGTAGCTTAGCGTATATAGACAATCTTAATTGTATTGCTATAATCCCCTGCATGTAATCGACAGAAATACACACCCGTACTCACTGGATTTCCGAATCGATCCATACCGTTCCATTGGACATCGTAAGTCCCCTGAAGTTTGTCGGATTGCTCAAGTATTATCATTTCTTGTCCCCGAATATCGAATACGCCCAGTTTGACTGAGGATTGTTTTGGTAGGCTATACCTGATAGTGGTCGTGGGATTGAATGGGTTGGGATAGTTGCGCAGCAACATGAAAGATTCAGCTTTACTTTCCGACTCAACTATTGATACAACGGGATCTGTGGCGAAGGGACCGACATTTTCTACTGTTAAAGGTGGCCTGATCAGCAGAGATGTTGAAAATTCATCAGCCCCAACATCATTGGGCAGTGTACGTGATTGTCCATGAATATCCCAGTTAATCTCCAGATGGCTTGTGGGAGCAGCATTGATAGCTGGACTATTACTACTTAGGAACCATAGGCTATCACTTGGTGTGGCTGAGTATTCCAGCAATGGATCGATCAGGTTGATCTGCTCAGCAGTAGCGGTCATCCCCAGGGAAAAGTCATTTTGTGGAAACATGATATTACCTTCCCAGGTGAAATTGCTAGGTTCATTTATTATTTCAATAAGATCGGACTGCCCGCCAACCACAAGATTGTTGACCATTGTGACATTGCGGGGCTCTCTGGTCCAAGAATTGTCAGAACGTCCGTACCCTATCTCAATATTGGAGAAGTTATTGACGAGTGTGTTATGGGTAATGGTGGCATTGTCAATACGCCAGTGTGCGCTCAGGGAACCAGTATCGGTGTCCCCATTGGTGAGGGTTATTGCTGCATCCCAGCGGAACCCTGTAAGACCTTCAAAATAATTGTTATAGATTTTGTGGTCCCGGGCATAAATACGCACCCCCCCTGTACCCTCTTTTCCCTCACCCAGGAAGTAGTTATCATGGATAACTGACCCATCTCCATGGCGGAGCGAAAGCGTTCCCTGGGAAGTTTTAAAGGTGTTATATCTGACCGTATCCTTGCAACTTTTAATGGAGACAATTTCAGGATCGCCATCACAATCTTCGAACAGGTTGTACTCGATAACTGTAAAACCGTCTGTGAGGGAAAGCTGACTCCAGCCCACACGAATGGCTTCCATTTCATTGTCATGACGAGGACCAATATTATAGAAATAGTTGTGGTCGATTTGGTCATGCTGCGAGACATTGTCGCCACCATCAATGGTAATAAAATTTCCAAGCTGATGTTTGTCTCTAAAAACATTGTGATCAACCCGGTTGTGATGGCTCAGGATTGTAGCATCATCCCAGACGCCACCGATATATACCCATTTTCCATTCTGACCTTCTTCCTCAGTAATCTGGAATGTATTACGGGTGATACGGATATTGTTGCAGGCTTCCAATTTTATAACGGTATAGCGATTCGAGGTAAAGTGAAATCCTTCGATAACCAAATGAGATGATCGGCGCAAGTTAAAATATGATTCACCGGCCAGCACTGCACTACCAATATTAGCAGCTCGAATGATTATGGGTTCAGCCTCAGTGCCTGAAATTTCCATAGAAATACCACCTGTATCATAGTTTCCATCGGCCAGCTCAATAATATCTCCAGGTCTTAAAGTTTCATCCTCACAGATATCCTCAAAATCATCGGCATTTGAGACGCTATAAATGGTTGGGGGCGAATCATCAAAAACCACCTCAGCACCAATTTGCATATCACTGATTACCACAAAATCCTGCTCTAGACTGGTTCCTGAGAGATCCCCGGTCCATCCTACGTTCATATAGCTGGGTGGTAAGCTCAAAGTAGCAGTTACTTCTGTACCGCTGTAATAAACGCCTCCACCAGGTGAAAGACTAATGCTGCCATAATCCGGTTGAATTACCGTAACCGTATATTGAGCCGGGGGATTGTCTGGGTCGATGCCAACATTGGCTCCAATCTCCATTTCACTAATTATGGTGAATGACTTCACTAATTCTGTTCCAGCGAGATCCCCAGTCCACCCTTCATTGATATATCCATCAGGTAGATTGAGTGTTGCAGTCACTATGGAGCTATCCGGGTATTCATCTAAATCAGGATCAAGACTGATTGAGCCATTTTCAGGATCTTCCACATCAATGGAGTGTGTAATCACCAAGCCAGGAAAGGTGACATCTGCAATTGGAGTTGTACTGATATAAATGTCATCCAAGGCTGCATCCACACTTCCCACAGCGCTATCGTAACCAAGATTGAAACGTAAGCCATGGTATTCCTTAAATCCCGCAGGTCGGGTTCCTGAAGCAGTAGGTGTATAACTTTCACGGAAGGAACCTGAAACTGCCTCTCCTCCGTTTAAGATTACCTGATATGCTGCATTGGTGTAATCAACTCTAGCGCTGATCCGGTTCCATTCACCAAAATTATAATTGCCAAGATACAGTCGGGAACCCCCATTGAACATCTGAGTGGATCCTGAGGTACCGGATGGTGTATCAAATTCCACTACAAAGGTTCGTTTTTCACTTCCCCCTCCAAAAAGGTCGTAGCCACTGATGGCAAAATCTTTGATCGCCAGGAAATTTATCTTTACATACATATCGACATATACGATACCAGTGACACCCTGCTGTGAACCACTGTAAGTAATATTGTGAACCACAAGGGTCTGGTCGTTTACCACAAAATTCAAGGCCTGGGCACCTGTATGCACAGCATCTGCATTGATGGAAACGGTGGCGACACCATTCTCAACATCCCAGTCCCCCTGGTTATGAATGCTTCCTACTGTGTTGGATTCAAAGGAGGTGATCAGGATATCCTGAGCTCTCAGCGGCATCACCGAAATGAGCGAAATTGAAATAGTCAGGATTGACCATTTGATAGTTTTTAATATCTGCATGTTAAACCCCGACAAAGAGTGTTATGTATGGTACAAAGCCATCTCAACAATGTGTATGACAACATACACATTGTTGATAGTTATGGCAATTTATTTTTCAGATTAACGAATAACAGGCAGGAGATTTTACTTTACTAATTCAGCTACGATTTCTCGATAGCTTCCCACAACCCCTGCAGATACATAATACCAAGGGCTCTGTCATAAAGTCCATAACCTGGAGTCCCCTGTTCACCCCAAATCATCCGTCCATGATCTGGTCGCATGGGACCATCATACTTATGCTCATGCAGTTTTGACATGATGGCATGCATATCCAGCTCTCCAAATTCTGAAGGATGTGAGACTTCATGGAATTTTGTATCAGATTCATGCTGAACATTTCTCAGATGGACAAAATTGATACGATTCTGTTCGCCAAAAACATGGGCCGCTTCAACTATATCAATATGGGGATTGGCTCCTAAAGACCCTGTGCACAGAGTTATTCCATTTGAGGGAGAATCCACCACATCAACAAGACGTTGCAAACCATCAATCCCAGTGATGATGCGGGGCAGACCAAATACAGACCAGGGTGGATCGTCTGGGTGAATGGCCATACGAACGCTAGATTCCTCGATCTCCTTGAGAGTTACCAATTATTCAGCTTCGGGAGTTGCTCCATCCTCCAGTGGATGTTCCAGATCGGTTCTTACCCAATCAAATACTGGCATAAAATTGTAGCATAAAACTGGGATACCAGCTTTACCCATATGACGTATACTCTCACAATAGTTGTCTATCCACTTATCTCGGGTATTCTTACCCAGTTTAATATCTTCATGAATTGGGATACTTTCGATGACGCTCAAATTTAAGCCAGCAACCTCGACCCCATTTTTCAATTCCTTAATAGCAGCGACACTCCAGATTTCCCCTACTGGTAATTCAAATAGAGAGCCTACCACATCTTTAACACCTGGAATTTGTCCGATATACTCCAGTGAAATTGGATCCTCTTTACCAAACCATCTAAAACTTGGATACACAAACTACTCCAATTCTTTAATCAGACGCCACTATAGGCAGAAAATCCACCGTCAACTGGAACCACTATACCTGTTACAAACTTGGATGCATCCGAAACCAACCAGATGGCAGTGCCGATAAGATCGTCCGGTTCTCCAAAACGACCCTGAGGTGTATGATCCATTATTTGTTCTCCGCGAGGTGTGAGTTCCCCCGTTTCTTTATCAGTTAGGAGGAATCGATTTTGCTCAGTCAGGAAAAAGCCAGGTGCCAGAGCATTCACCCTGATGTTTGGCGAATATTCCTGGGCAATGTGTACAGCTAACCACTGGGTGAAATTTGAGACCGCAGCCTTTGCCGCTGAATAAGCTGGAATACGGGTCAAGGGTCTGAACGCATTCATGGAGGAAATGTTTAGGATGTTTCCGTGGTTTGCTGCCACCATATGCTTCCCAAATACCTGCGAAGGAAGGATAGTCCCGCTGAGGTTTAGCCCAGAGACAAACTCAAGACTGTCTTTAGGAATGTCAAAAAATGACATATCCGGACCAGTGGTAGCTTTTGGATGATTCCCTCCAGCCCCATTTACCAGGATGTCCACACCACCCAACCCAGCAATGCAAGCTTCCAGGGAAGTGTGAATGCTATCCGTATCTAGGACATTTATCTCTGTACCGATATGCCCATCGCCTAACTCTTTAGCCAGGACGGTAGCCTTATCTTCGGCAAGGTCAAGCACAGCAACAGAAGCACCTGCATCGGCAAAGCCTTTGGCTAGAGCAGCTCCCAGGACTCCTGCACCTCCTGTTATGGCTATCCTTTTACCAATCAAATCAAAATTATTCATCTAAACATTAATCCTTATTTTCTCTTATAGGTATCCAAATAGTCTTGGAAGGGCTTCCGTCAACCATGGGATATAAGTGATCAGCATAAGTACAGCAATCATAACGATGTAGAATGGCATCAATGATTTGGCAAGTTGCCCGATAGTCGTCTTTCCGATTCCACATCCCACAAATAATACTGTGCCTACAGGTGGAGTGGTGAGTCCAATGCACAAATTTAGAATCATCATGATACCAAAGTGCAGCGGTGAAATACCAAGGGTGGCAACAACCGGCAGAAAAATGGGTGTGAAGATTAATACAGCAGGTGTCATATCCATAAAGGTTCCCACCACCAGCAGAATCAAGTTGATGATAAGTAGGATTAGAAATTTGCTTTCAGTCATACTTACCAGCGCATGACTAATGCTCTGTGGGATATTTTCATATGAAAGTATCCATGACATAGCCGAGGAAGCACCAATCAATAACATGACCATGGCTGTAATTTCTACTGTCTTCAGTAATATCTCAGAAAGCTGAGCAACTTTGACTTCCTTGTAAAATACTACCGAAAGCAACAGTGAGTAGAGCACAGCTATGGCAGAAGCTTCTGTGGCAGTAAAAATTCCACCGATAATTCCACCAATGACAATCACAATGAGCATCAGACTAGGAATTGCATCTCCGAGTTTCTTGATTGCATATATCAGTGTTGGTCGTTCACCCTTAGGATACTTTCGAATTGTGGCGATGATTGCTGCAGCACCTATCAATCCTAGACCTAATAGAATTCCTGGGATATAGCCTGCAATAAACAGAGCCGCAATAGATACACCACCACTAGCCAATGAATACACGATGAGGATATTGCTGGGAGGAATCAAAAGACCCGTGGTTGAGGCGGTAACCGTTAGAGCAGTATTAAAATTCTTGTCATAGCCTTCTTTGTTCATCACAGGGATCATAAAACCACCAATGGCTGTAGTTGCAGCAGCAGCAGACCCTGAAATGGCACCAAAGAACATACAGGCCACCACATTCACATAGGCTAATCCACCAGGGAACATCCCAACCAGGACTTTTGCAAAATCAATGAGTCGTCTAGCAATCCCCCCTCTTCCCATGAGCTGACCAGATAAAATGAAAAATGGGATAGCCAGCAAAGCAAAACTATCAATACCCGTAGCCATTCTCTGTGCAATCGTGGTTATTGCAGGTCCCACTGGAATAGTGAATAACATTGTAAACATGGTTGAGAGACCAATACTGAAGGCAATGGGGACATTAAAAGCTACCAGAACCACAAAACTAACGATGAGGACGAGAATCGAGATATCCATCAGTTCACCTCCTCAAATGAGGTTCGACCCTTTAGGGCGTCGAGGATGACATCTATTGAGTAAATAACCATGATGCTGCCGCTTAAAGGAAGCACCAAATAGATATACCCCATTTTTAAACCCAATGAGGCTGATATCTGATTCAGTGTAAACGTGAGAGCAACTAATTTGATTCCACCTATCACCAGAATGAGCACAGAAAAGAGGATAATTGCCAGATAAATGCCAATCATGAGCATATCCTTCTGGCGTCCCTGTAACTTGGTTGAGAGTATATCAATGCCCAGATGGGCTCGGGTCCTCAGCGCATAGCTTCCCCCTAACACACCGATCCAGATAAGAAGAAATCTGGCCAATTCTTCAGTGTATGAACTGGGTGATGACATCAAAAATCGAGTTGCCACCTGCCAGGTTACAACCAGGACAATCGCGCCCATCAATCCAATGAGAAATTTTGAGAGTAATTTATCGAGAAGACTAACTATTGCTTTCATAATTCGTTTCCCTTGACTGTATCCATTGCAGCTATTTCCTGTATGAGCTCGTAGATGGGCGTCTCGCGATAACTTTCATGCATATCCCTGACTGAATTTTGAAATTTCCCTTTATGTGGCCTGATGATTTCAACGCCTGCCTTGACGACTTCGGCCAAAGCATGATCAGTTGATTCTTTCCAGAGTTTTCGTTGGTAGACAACAGACTCATCAACCGCTTCCTGAAGCCAAATTTGCTGTTGTGAAGTAAGAGATTCCCAAACAACCGTACTAATCAACAGGATATCCGGAACTGAAGTATGCTCATCCAATGAATAATATTTACAGACTTCATAGTGTTTGGAGAGATAGAAACTGGGAGGATTATTCTCTGCTCCATCGACCACCCCCTGTTGCAGAGCAGTATAGAGCTCACCCCAGGAAATGGGCGTAGCTGACCCACCCAGCGATTGGACCATCTGTACTGCTGTCTGGCTTTTCATGACTCTAATTTTTAAGCCTTCAAGATCAGATGGTGAATTGATAGGATTTTCTTTTGTGTAGAAACTGCGACTTCCAGCATCATAATATCCTAAACCCCGTAATCTGAAATCCTGCCCAGCCAGGAGGATATCCTTCCCTAACTGCCCGGTCAGCATCTGCCATAAGTGATCCTCACTTCTAAACACATAGGGAATGCTGAATAGCTTCATTTCTGGGACAAATGATTCCATGGGACTGGCAGAAACCTTGGTCATGGCCAAACTACCAATCTGAAGAAGTTCGATAAGCTCCCTCTCTGCACCCAATTGGCCACTGGGATAGATATCCATCTGCATACTGCCAGAGGATTTTTCAGCAAGTCTTTCTGACATAAATTCCATGGCGAGATGGACTGGGTGGGTTGGATCTAAACCATGCGCAAGCTTGATTACTGCAGTATCTGATCTCTGCGAACAAGACAGGAGTAAAAGCAGTGATAGAGAAAAGAGAATCGTCTTAATCATTTGAACTACTTTCATCAGGAGGCTTTCAGGTTACAGGTTATAGGCTGACTTTACGAGATCATAAGCCAGAGCCTGGCTCATTTCCCTTGCAGTACCCAGTTCAATGCGATGGGTTGCCACCAGACCAGCCAAATAATTGGCATCCACACGTCGGCTTAAATCATGACGAGCCGGGATTGACAATAGTGCCCGTGTATCATCGTTAAACCCGACCGTATTATAGATAGATGCGGTTTCACTAGTGAGCTCTCTGAAGCGTGTCATCCCCTCAATACTATCATTAAACCACCAGGCTGGTCCCAGCTTTAACGCGGGATAATGACCTGCAAGAGGCGCCAGCTCTCTGGCATAGTTGGTCTCATCAAGGGTAAAAACTATCAACTTTAAGCGCTGGTCATTGCCATAGCGGTTCAGAAGCGCATGCAAATTCCGAGTGTACTCAGTTTGAATGGGAATATCTGCACCTTTATCCCCTCCAAAATGCTTGAACACATACTCATTATGATTTCTAAATGATCCGGGGTGAATCTGCATGACCAAACCATCCTCGATACTCATACGTGCCATTTCCATAAGCATGTGCCCAGAAAACCGGATGGTATCTTCTGCGGTAATGCTATTGTTTAGTGCCTTGGAATAAATGGTTTCAGCCTCTAATGCGCTCAACTCCATGGTAAGGGGTGTTGCTACACCGTGATCAGTCGAGGTAGCACCCATATTTTTGAAAAACTCACGACGAATCTGCAAAGCGTTTATAAACGCGGAATAAGTGGTTAATTCAGTCCCAACCAGTTCACCCAGAGCATTGATGTTAGTCCGCCAATCAGGATGAATAATGTTGGACACTCCATCAGGTCTGAAAGTGGGTATGACTTTCCCACCCCATCCTGAATCCTGGATTACCTGATGGTGCGCCAGGGTATGGGTTGCATCATCTGTGGTTGAAATCACCTCAATTTTGAAACGGTCAACAATGTTTCGCGGAAGGAAATCCGGGGTCCTCAGAGCTGTGTCGATAGTATTGTAAAAAGATTCTGAATTTTCTGGTGTGAGATTTTCACTCATTCCGAATACTTCAGCAAACACGTGGTCGAACCAAGCCCCTACAGGTGTCCCTGCAAATAAATAGTAATACTGACTAAATAGCTGCCAGATCTGTCGCGGGTCCTCTTCCACTGATCCACCATCTAAACGAGGGATGCCAAGCTTCTCTAGGCCTACTCCCTGGGAGTATAGCATCCGAAATACATAGTGATCCGGGGTGATCAGCAGGTGGGCAGGATCTGTAAACGGTAGGTTCTCTGCAAACCATCTGGGATCAGTATGCCCATGAGGAGAAACAATAGGAAGATCCTTGGTCCCGGCATAAAGATCCCTGGCAATACTTCTAATCGAAATATCAGGACTAAAATATCTGTCCGGGTTGAGGAAAGATGAAGTAGGACTTATTTTGTTATTCAAATACGGAATCCTTTCCTACTTGATGATATCTTTTAGGAAGGTTCTGAATTCCTTGGCAAACTCAGGTCGTTTGAGACCAAATTCAACAATGGTTTTGAGGTAATCCATCTTATTCCCAATATCATGTCGTTTACCTTGAGCTCTCAACGCATAGATTGATTCTCGTTGCAGGAGGATGTTCATCGCATCTGTAAGTTGAATTTCATCATGTTTGCCAGGTGATGTTTCTTCCAAACAAGTGAAAATCTGAGAAGTAAGTATATAGCGACCTGCAAAAGCCAAATTTGAGGGTGCCTCTCCTGTATCAGGCTTCTCAATCATAATATTTATTTTTTTTAGCCGTTCAGAAAGGTCATCTCCTCCAACGATGCCATATCGAGACACCTTCTCAGCTGCGACTTCCTCCACTGAAACCACAGATTGTTGGTACTGATCATAGATATCAATGAGTTGTCTGGTGACTGGAATAGTTGAATCCACAATGGTATCACCAAGAAGAACAGCAAAGGGTTCTTCCCCAACATGCTGTTTGGCGTGCAAAATGGCATCACCAAGGCCCTTGGTTTCCTTTTGGCGGATATAGTGAATGTCAGCCATCTCACCGATCTGTCGCAGCATCTGATACCAGGACTCATCCTCTTTCTGAGCAAGTATATTCTCAAGTTCCCAGTTTCGATCAAAATGGTCTTCTACGGCTCTTTTGCCTTTACCGGAGATGATCAGGATATCAGTAATCCCTGAATCGATGGCTTCCTGCACCACATACTGTATGACAGGTGTATCAATAATGGGTAACATTTCTTTTGGCTGTGCTTTGGTGGCTGGTAAAAATCGTGTACCGAGACCTGCAGCGGGTATGACGGCTTTTTTTATCATAAAATGTCCTGTGCTCTAACTTAGAATGGGCTTAATAACGCGAACCTTGATCCGTTTCATCTCTGAAATAAGACGAATCAATGATGCTTCACTCTCATACAAACCAACAATGGATCCACCTGATCCTGCGAATTTGGCAGAAGCACCACAGGCTCTGGCAGTTTCAATCATAGCAAGATTTTCTTCAGAGATGTTCATAATTTGACGACGGAGGTCAAAATTCCGATTAATGAGTTTGTTTAATTCAGGAAGATTGTTTCCAAGAATACATTTCCGTCCCTGGAACGCGAGATCAGCAATCTCAGACAGAGTGTCTCTGACCAGAGCTTCCCCCTGGTGGTATCTGACAAAAATATCGTTAAGCACAGCTCCAGAGACCTTCCCTAATTCCTCCTTATATGCAATAAACAAATTCCCTGCAAACTGTGGAGTTAAGGATTCATAGACACCATGATTGACTTTTTTAAATTTTTCTTCATCAAAATCCATATAGACACAGCCTCCATAAACTTGGATCACTCTGTCCTGAAGTCCTGCATTGATGCCCAATTCATCAGTTTCGACACTCAGAATGAGGGTAGGCAAAGTCGCTTTGGGAATTTCGACCTCATAGAATTTCATCAAGGCTGACATAGTAGCTGTAATGATGGCGCTTGACCCCGCCATGCCTACCTGTCTTGGAATTGTCGAGCGGTAGCGAATGGTGAAATTTTTATTTTGGAGTGTCTTGCCCTGGATTATGCAATATTCATTAAATTTCTTAATAGTGGCTTTAATCAAACGCTCACCCCCATAGTATCCATGAAGCTCAATTCTCTCAATGAGACTGCTCATACTGGGAAATTCATTGATATCTTCTGGGTCAGCTTCAATTCTCAGTTCGGGACTTTCATACAAGGTCACCCAAGCACCAAAGTTCTTTATTGCTATGGAGATGGTTTTCCCGAAATAGCCGTCAGATGGGTTTCCCAGTAGCCCCGCACGAGCATAGGCTCTTTCTTCGATGATCATGATATGACCTATCTGCCCATCCAACCACCATCGACCAAAATGGTGGTGCCGTTGATATAATCAGAGGCTGGTGAACTGAGAAAGACAACCGTTCCAGCAATATCTGATGGTTTACCCCATCTTCCGGCAGGAATTCGCTCAAGAATGGCTTTGTTCCGAACTGGATCAGCCTGCAAGGCAGCAGTGTTATCAGTTGCGATATAGCCTGGAGCAACTGCATTTATATTCACTCCCCGACCTGCCCATTCATTGGATAGTGCCATAGTGAGGGTCTTTATACCTCCCTTACTGGCAGCATAGCCAGGAACCGTAATACCCCCCTGAAAAGAAAGCAGTGAGGCTATAAAGACAATTTTACCTCGACCCCGAGCAAGCATCCCTTTACCGATCTCGCGGCTTAGAATAAATTGTGAACGGAGATTCACATCCAGGACCTCATCCCAGTGGTCATCTGAGTGTTCTTCTGCAGGTTGACGCTTGATGGTTCCCGCATTATTGACAAGTATATCGATTTCTTTATGGTCGGAGTTAACTGTTGAGACAAATTCTATAACTGACTGTCTATCAGAGAGATCACAGGTATACCCAAAGAAGGTTTTCTCTTTTAACTCACAATATTTCTGTAATTCAGAGAACTGACCGGAACGGGAAACTGCCAGCATGTTCGCACCTGCATCTACCAGTGCTTTTGCTATTGCCAAACCAATCCCACGACTTGCGCCAGTAACCAGAGCTGTACGACCTGCGACAGAAAACATGTTTTGATTCATATCTACCTCAATGTATCCATATCGATAAAATCCATATCTGCAAAAGCTTGATTCTCACCACCCATACCCCAGATAAAGGTATAGTTGCTGGTACCTGCGGCAGAATGCATGGACCAGCTGGGACTGATAACAGCTTGCTTATTCTTCATAACCAGACTTCGCATCTCATCCGGTTTTCCCATGAAGTGGAACACTCTGTCTTTCGGCTCGAGTGCGTAATACATGTAAATCTCCATCCTTCTTGGATGCAAGTGTGGTGGCATGGTATTCCAGACCTGACCTGATCCCAGAGAAGTGATACCCATAACGATCTGACAGGTATTCAGAGCGCCGGGATGGATCAGTTTGTTTATCCGACGCATGTTTGCGGAATCTGCCTGACCAAGTTCTTCAACCTCTCCTTCATCGTTTTTTATCAGTTTTGTTGGGTAGGCAGCATGAGCGGGGAAACTCATGAGGTAGTATTCAGCTGGCTGATTGGTATTTTTGCTCGCAAAGGATATCTGCTTTGAACCCTTGCCGATATACAGGGCATCGCCATGTTCAAGCTCATAGTCTGTACCATCAACGGTGACACTACCACCCTGTCCAATGTTGATAACGCCGATTTCTCGACGTTCTGCAAATACCTCAGTTGCCATTTCCTGAAGGCTACCTACCAACTCTAGAGCAGTCCCCGTGGGAACGGCTGAGCCTACAATGGCGCGATCTACATCAGCATAGAGCAGTTTTAGCTCTCCAGGCTTAAATAGATGCTCGACGAGGAAGTTTTCACGCATTTCTTCTGTGTTCATCCGTGGGTAGGCTTTGTCGTTGGGTAGATATCTGGTTTCCATTTGTGCTCCGGTTCTATTGATATGAATGTTTAGTCTATAATCGTTATCTGCAATGGTGCTGCGGTACGGTTGATATGTGTTAGAATATTGTCTGTCCAGGACGCTTCATCGGTGACCCAGGGACTCTTTGACCAACCCGCTCCAGCCCAATAGGCTACTTTGTCACTTGAGCCAGGATTGAGGGGCATGAGATACTGATCACCATATTTTTTGATCAATACTTCTCTTACAACTGGAGACTGAACAATTGCGGTACCCAATGTCCCGTTATCACCTTTTATTCCTTCATGCATAATCATGTAATTATCTGAACTATTGAGACTTACGGGAATATCCGAATGTTGTGGATGGGCAAGTAATCCAGCAACAATACATGGTCGATTCTTAGCCTGGTCGATCCATTTAAGGTGACTTTCCATGAAATTCAAGTGCTGACTCAAATCCAGACTGATGCGTTTGGTTTCGGTAAGTTTGTGTTCTTCCGGTCCCCATTCAGCATAGTCTAACTCGAAAACAAAACGTAAGGGTCCATTGGCCAACACACGATAATCAGTAAAATTATTTGACACATATAGAGAATCATTGTAGAGCAGCCCCAGGCCGCCACAACCCACAGTGGGACCTACTTTATAGAGATCTGCCCCTTCCCCTATATCTTTGTGATATTTTCCATGTGCATACCATTTGTCAATGATGGGATAGTCCACACGTTTAACCCAGACATCCACCCCACTACTGATCTCACCGGTTGATTCCAGTGCTGGACCATACATGCGAAAGGCAATCCGGTCATTTTCCCAGGCAAAATCGTCCTTGCGCTCTGGTACAAATCGACCAAACACATTCGAACCCGCTGTACTGTTCTCCTCTTCGGTATTGATCAAGAACACCTCAAGGGTTTCCAAAGGATCAACATCCACCTGAATGAGCAATGATTCCCAGGACTGGTCTTGATCAAGGTCCAGGAGTTGAATTGGCAATGTGGTACCTTCAGGGGAATCCTTGACCTGTATAGGAAGATCACAATTGAGCTGATCTGAAAACTGGCTCCGTTGAAGGGTAATGATCTCGCTTCGCTGGAGCTCTAAAGGATTGTAGACTTCCACCACGAGACCGGTTGAGGCGCAGCTGAATAACAACACTGAAAGCAGACTTAGTATAAGCGCATTTCTAAGCATGGTCAGACCTAATCATACCATAGTATGGGAAAGCGTAGAGGGAAATTCCTCAATCCTTCCTGAGTTTCTGGTAGTGGTGGAATTTTTTTCCACATAGCCAAATAGTCTTCATTCGAGAAAGCTGTACCTGCAAAGAGTAATGCAGGATGACGGGCTGGCCATTCATCCCAATACATCACATCTGCTGGTAGGTTCCACGTAGATTTATCAGCGATAAAAGGAGTGATAAACTCCATTCCTCTCGTCATCCCCCTACCATCTTCAAGAGTATATATCCATAAATTATCTGCTTCGGTGGAGAGGATATGACAGACTGAAGCAGAGATATCCATATTGAATAGTGAGTACCCATAGGGCTTGGTACGAGAGAGTTCGAGATGATAACTACCATCAGGTGACATCTGATTTGGTAGCAGAACTCTTTTGTAACGATCTCTACAATAGTCCAGTACCTCTTCATTTCCGGTAAGTTTAGCATAGATGCCAGCTTGTAACACCCAACAAGTTCCGTGATTGTTAGTACGCTCCCTTTCATCAATCCCATATTCATGGGTCATCATCCAAGCCAGGAATTCCGAGAACCACGAATCATAGGCCATAAACTCTTCTTCAGATATTATTCCAGCATCATGCAAAACGATGATGGCCTGGGCAGGTTCAACAAAGTGAATTCCATCAATGAGACCCACACCCCTACCGGGTACTCTGCCCTTGATAGCCTGAGCGTAAGCCATATTGGGATTCATCCTGGTTTCAGGATCTATGAACCAGGCGTGGAGATGATGGACTGCTTCCATGGCATAAATTTCATCTGAGGTCAATTTGAATGCCGCTGCAAGTGTCCCCACGGTGATACTCATCTCGCGCATGGCTTGTCGATGAATCACAAAATTGTCAGGATTGGTCATCCCATCTTTGCGCATGTAAGGTCCATCAGGATTCTCAGGGTTTGGCCACCAATAGTCACCTTCTGAGTAGAAGTCATGCCTGTCCCCTTCACTTCTCACACAGATCGACTCAGTAACACTACGCGGTGTCTTATTGAGCATGGTATCAGCTGAGGCCAAGACCCAATCACTATCCACCTGAGCTATCAACTCAGTAATGTTGGGTAATACCTGAGTTTCAGCAGGTTGCTCCAGGATAGTTGGGGCGCAGCTGAAGAACAGGTTGAGCGCAAGGACGGATATAAGTATTCTTATTAGTCTCATGGGGTATCTATCCTTAAGTAACTGCCCTTAAAATCCTGCGTTCGGGCTTCGATAGTGGTGATTCCGGCTTCTCCAGGAATGAATTCAATTGATGCTTTGCCACTGGCAAACTCGATCACATCACTACCATTAGGCGTACCCTGGTATCGAAGCAGATCACCGGGACCATCAACATCGAAATAAACACGTTTGTTGTATTGGGGACAGAGTTCTCCCTTTTTATCGACTACCTGAGCCATGACTAATATTTTCCCATTGGGGAGTTCTTTACTCCACAATTTGATGTCTTGAGGTTTACCCGGTTTGCCCAAGATATAGCGTAATTCATGATGATCCCGGGTGACTTCCAGACCCTCCGAATATCCCACTGCTTCTAGTTGATTTAATCCTTCAGAAAAAGTTAGATCCCAATGATATCCAGATGCTGGATAGTCTTTAATATCACGCAGCTTCCTACCCAGTGAGCTTCCATTCAGAATGAGTTCAACTTCATCACAGTTGCTAAACACTGAAATTTGCTTGGTCTCATCCAACTTGCCAAAACGTTCAGTCCAAGTATGTGATTCGATATAGCAAAAGCTGGGATCTGTGGTCCAATAGCTCTTGAATACATAATAAGCATCCTTGGGTTTCCCTTCCCGATCTACCAGCCCCTTCTGGTTAATGTAAGGTATTGAATTCTCTGGACGTAATGGAGTCCCAAAATCCTTAAATGCCCACTGAGCATTGCCTGTGAGCCAGTCAGCACTTTCACTCACCATAAGGTGCCAGTCAAACAGATCAACGATATAGGACTCACTCCAATCACCTGAAGCAGAGACTTTTTTAACATTGATCATGTTGGGTTTCTCATCCCATTCGTCTTCCTTTACAAATCCTTCTCCCGTTATAGGGTTCTCACTATGTCTACCGATGTGACTGGAACCACCGTATTCCATATGGAAGAAATGCTTATACTTTTTATTGGCTTTCTCAATGGCTGTCTGAAAGGTTTTGTACACACCAGAGTACCAGCCAGCCCAAATAGAAGGTGAAAAGACATCTGTGATCTCAGCACCGTCATAAAACTTTCGCATGGTGGTCAGACGATAAGGATCCAACTCATGCGCAAGATCATTGAGATGAGAAACATAGGCTTTAAGATTGTCAACATCGCCTCCACCCTCAAAATCTGGTTGCCAGTACAATTCATTCCCCACCGACCATAAAATAATGCTGGGGTGATTATAGTTCTGAGCAATCTGCTCCCGGAAAAGACGTTCGGTATTGGCTTTCCACTCATCTCCACCCATTCCTCCTCGGCACCAGGGTAATTCATCCCAAACCAAGATTCCCAACTCATCACAGGCTCTGTAAATTTCAGGGTCCTGGGGATAGTGAGCGAGCCTGACAAAGTTTGCGCCCATTTCCTTGATCATCTCCATATCCCTGCGATGCAGTGAATCTGGCAATGCATTACCTAGTCCAGCCCATCCTTCATGTCGATGGGTTCCGCGGAGGAGTAATCTTTCACCATTCAGAAAGAAGGGACCATGATCCTTGAATTCAAACCAACGATAGCCAATCTTCTCACTGATCTCATCGCGACGCTGGTCACTTTCCAGATTTACAGCAACTGTATATAGATTGGGTGTGTCTGGTGACCAGAGCATGGGATTGAGAAGTTTGGGCAAATCTATATTTATCATTCTCTGACCGGGCTCAACCATAACTATTGTATCTAACTGAGAGATGCTTTCCCCCTGTGGGTCAGCAAGTTGCACCTGAATGGCAAACTCCTTTTGCATGCTCATTTTGTTAGATAGCTTCATACTCAGATGGGTGGTTGCTGATTCATGACTCACAGAAGGCGTTGAGATCTGGAGGTTTCCAAGTGACACGGGTGGGATTGCCATGAGCCACACATCTCGTGTGATTCCACCAAAGATAAAAAAATCAGATTTTTGAGACGGGATGATATTTGGATTGACAGAGTTATCCACCCAAATAAGGATCTCATTTGTCTTAAATGGGATGAGGTAATTGGTGACATCTACTTCGAATCCCACATAACCACCTATATGGCCGCCTGCTTCGCGACCATTGACATAAACTTTTGATGAGATATTGATACCTTCAAAGTAAAGCACCCATTGCTTATCAGTGAAGGGTACAGTGATGGACTTCCGATACCAACTGGCATCGCGACGATAGCCTGGATTATTATCCGTAGCATCCAGCGCATTCCAGGTATGGGGCAAATTGATCTGCTCCCAATCACCTGAGGAGATGCTGCTAAGCCCCTCATACTCAGCTGCTTGTTCCAGATAGCTCCAGCCCTCATTAATGAGAATTGATTGTCTTGATATGTTTGATCTCAATTCAATTAATTGACTCACAGATTGTGAATTACTTGAGTTCTGAGCGGGGGGAATGCAGGCGGCGAGAACAGCACATGCCAGGAATAGCTTAGATACATGTAAAAAATTCATACTAAGGGTTCTTATTTTTAACAAGGTTTATCATTTCAGACCCAGCTAGGAGGAAGGCACCAGCTCCATAGGCATGAGTATCATCGAAGGTGACATCTCTGGGATCCATACCGATATCCTGTACCCAACCAATCTTGCCATCTCCATGAACAGCGCGATTTAGCGCAGTCCAGCCATTTTCAACAATTGGCTGATAGTCATCTCTTTCTAAATAGCCTTGATTAATCCCCCAGGCCAAGGCATAGACAATAAATCCGCTACCACTGCTCTCAGGATTCGGGAATTCTTCTGAGTCCAATAGACTTGATCTCCAGAAACCATCTGCGCCCTGTAGATCTTTTAATGAAAATGCCAGCGTCTTGAATAATTCGATATAGGATTCCCGTTGTTTGTCCTTTTGAGGTAGGTTGGCAATTATACGAGGCAAGCCAGCAATGACCCATCCATTGCCCCTTGACCAAAAGACCTTCTCACCATTCTCTGAACGTCGGTAGAAATAGCGTTGATCACGATAAAACAGACCGTCGTCTTTATCAAAAAGATATTCAGCAGTGTCCCAATACATCTGATGCAAGAATTTATGATACTTCTTATTTCCAGTCACTGTGCCTAGCTGAGCTAATGTGGGAGGTGACATAAATAGAGCATCACACCACCACCAGTCCTCTCTTCCAGGCAAAGGATTGGCAATTAATTGGTCATAGACGCTTCTCACAGCCTTCAGGTGGCTTTTATTCTTGGTTTTGGTGTAGAGGCTCAGGTACACAGATCCACAGGCGTGATCATCGGCATGACGTAACCTGGGACCCAGGGTATAATTGTTTGACTCAGCCCATGTGGAGGCTTTGGCGTGGTAATAATCATCTTCAGTTGCAAGATATGCGGCCACAACACCTATGTAAAATGAGGCTGGAACCCATCCATTGGGGAAGTCTCTATTGGTACTGCGATGGTGACTGGGATTCGCAAATTGATATTGGGCCACACTCTTCATCTGGACCTTGATATCATCCACTTTTTCGATCTGCTCCAGACTAAGATAGGTCTGTCCGAATCCACTGCTGATTATCGTGCACGTTAAAAGAAATTGAATGACGTATTTATACATATACTCCCCTATGCCTTTTTTCCGGGACCCATGCAGGTTCTGCCTTGATTGATTTCGACTGGAACAATGATGTTCAGTTCTGGTGCTTTTTCTGGATTTTCGATCTGCTGCAGGAGATGAGTTAAGGCCAGCGTTCCTATTTCAGCTGCAGGTTGATTAATACCTGTAACTGAAGGTGTGATAAGATTATTGTACTCACTATTCCCAAAACAAACTAAATCCAGATCCCCTGGTATTCGAATTCCTAGTTCCCTGCTCCGCAGCAGAATACCAAGAGCTACGGGATATGTTACAGCAAAAATTATTTCAGGAAGGGAATCTTGTTCCAGAAGTTTGTCCAAACCCGAGATTCCATCTGAACGACTGAACCCACCAAAAACGAGATGCTTCTCTGCTGGTTTTAATCCGTGTGCATCGAGAGCCCTTAAAAAGCCATGATATCGATGTTTACTAATACTTACCTGCTGATATCCCCCGATGTGCCCAAAACTTGAATAGCCCTTATTGATGGCACATTCAACCAAATCTGCAGCTCCTTGTTCATCTGCAGAGCGGATACAGACAAAGCCCTGACCTTCTATAACGCGATCAAAGAAAACCAGCGGTGTACCCGAGTCCACAACTTGATGGAATATGTCTGTTTCAATTGTTTTTTCGGTTACTGATATCAGCAAACCATCTACGCGCATTGATAGAAGGGTCTCGATGTGTTTCCGCTCCAGTTCTGCATTCTCTTCGGAAACCATCATGACGATTTCATAATTCTGTTCATTGGCCGATATATATATGGCATCAATAGCTTGAGTAAGAAAGTGATGAGCAATTTTGGGGACCACCAGACCGATAGTTCTGGTATGCTTGGCAGATAGTTTTTGAGCTAAAATGTTTGGTCTGTATCCCAATTCCTGAGCAAGGGCCAATACTTTTTCAGTAGTGACCTTGCCTATGTCAGCTTGTCCCCTTAATGCCTTAGATACAGACACCTTGGAAATACCAAGACGATTCGCCATATCCTGTAGGGTGACTGGTTTAGACATGAGCTGGGTGCTTTCTTAATCGATTTACTTTACCGGTTAAGTTACTTATGCGAAAAGAAAATACAATAGTTTCATATTAACCGGAGGCTGAGGTTCTCGAAGCCTCCAATTCCTTGCCAGAGAGAGGACATTTCGACGAGCTCAATGTCCAGAATCTGGTGGCTGAGCTTGTTGAAGCCTCCACTTCATCGACTAATCCAGACGTTTCTGGACCCTCAACGTCCTAGATTTTAGCGATCTATTGAGGCGGAACCATACAGGTTTACTTTGTCATCTTTAATAAGTACGAAAACTTGTTCCGCTTTTTGTTTGTCTACAGTCCCCTCGTTCAAAAAGTAAAGTAAGGCTTCACCATTTTTTAGTACCCAGAAAACACCATCCATAGCTAAGTTGGGATAGGCTTGTTCTAGATCGGGGCCAACAATTAATTTCCAATCCTGAGGAAGACCTATCTGACCTGCAGCTGCAGGAAGAAGAAGTGATGTCATTCTATGAGAATTAGATGCAATGCTCTCCTGGCGAATAACTGAGCCCTTATCTTTGTAACTACCAAAGACCCAATCACAGTCCACGTCATCCAGAGAACGGATTTCAAAAGTAGAGCCATTTTCGAAGCTAGATTTGACAGCTTTTGGGTCTGACGGTAAATATTTTCCCTGCCAAAGTTGTTGATAGTCACGCTTCAACCCATCAGGATTTTCGAAGGAATCAGAAACGATCCAAAAACCATCCTTTATGAAGAGAACCTCTCTTTGATAACTGATATTCAGCGACTTATAGCCGTTATGTGATCCGCTAAAAAAGTCTATATCTTCACTAAAAGCGAAGGTATTTATCTGAGGTTCTGGCAGATCTAGCCATTTTCCAAAACCGGAACCACCACTATTCCCCTTCCACTTCTGAGATTGGGGAATACTATCAATCAGGGCAACATTTTTGACCCAACTATTCTTCCAATATTGAAAATCTGGTTTGTTGTATTTGACCTGATAATTGGGCAAAATTTCATTCCCGTGAGCATACGCAACCACTCCAAGCATATCTGCATGTTGGTGATCCGGTTTGGTATCGCTCAATCCAGCAGTAATCACCATGTATTCATCATCAAGTTCCCAGCCATTTCTCATGACATAGTAGCCAGTGGATTCCAATGCGGTAGAACCAATGTCAGGTGCCATGGGTGATGTACTTTTGAGGGTACTCAGATCTTTTTCATCGAGGAGCCAATAAAATAAAGGTGACACGCTCTCATCAACAAAATATGCATAGCGACTATCATTGTAAAGTATGGTTCCTAGCGCCATAACCCCACTCATTTCATTGACTTCTGCGTGTAAAGCATCTGTGTCGTCTTGTAGAACAGGAAGTTTGCGATCTGGTTGACCCAAAATTAAAAGTGCATCAAACATCTTTCTGAATTGGTGAGTATATATCTCAGGTAATTCAATATTACCACGCTTAGCTAATTGCCAGACACGTAGAAAATTTTCTATATCACTCATATGGTAGTGGACGGTACGTTCAAACTGGAAGCCATCAGGATTAATCTCATGTTCCAGATGCCATGTTAATCCATCTATTGCTAGTTTAAGCCATTCGTCAGATTGAGCATACTCTCTATAGGTTGCTGCTATCTCAAATAGAGCTACCATTCCACGGGTATGATGATTCCCATGCCTGACCTTTTTCCCATTTTCGGCAAGTTGTGCTGCGGTGTGTAGGAACGTGCGCATCGTTTCTATCTGATCTTGAGGTGAGTATTCAGATGTGCTGAGATAACTGTGGTGACCAAACAACCAATGGTGAGTCCGCTTTCCTGCACGGAATACCTCATAAACAGCATTGCCGCCTTGATCATATTCGCCAGCAGTAAACGCTTTGTTAAGGTCCTCCACCTGTTCAGTCCAATATGATAAGTTTTCACGCTCGGGTGTATCGGCAAAGTACATCATTACCATATCAGGATGTTTACTCTGGCGAGCGATATGCCTCAAACGATAGGCTGTCACATCTTCCCCCCTCAAGTTCTTAAAGGGCAGTTCCCATTGGGTATCTGATGCATAGCGACCCTTAAAATAGGCTGAGTTTTTGCGGTGATAATTCAATTTTCCAGGATAGGTCTTGAAGTACTCTGAATATTTCTGTGAGTAGTCTTCCCAGGAGAAATAGTAACGAGTTTTGGCAGTTTCTTTAAAATGTGTAGCGAGATACTGAAGCGCTTTATCCCATTCTCCCTTGTCTCTGGCTAAATAAACCTTTTTAAGTCCTGGTACATCCGACTTCAAAGCATGAAGAAGCACACTATCTGAAGGTATTTCTGAGTACTGTATTGTAGCTGAGGGTGAGTTAGAATCACTAACAAGAACTGGTTGGCAACCAATCGTAAAGAGACCAGCAAGAATTAGGGTGAAAATGAGATTAACTGATGTCTTATTCATAATAAAACCCCCGATTTACATGCCGATCCTGATTAACGGTTCAGCATGACCTTATGAGTTGACAGCTCTGTATTCTGTTTGATTTGAATGAAATAGACCCCACTGCTAATTTCAGGTGTATTTACCTGAACTTTATGTGCACCTGCCGAAAGCACACCTCTGTGAATGTTGGCCATCATCCTGCCTCGGATATCCAGCATGTTGATGCTAGTATGGGCAGTCTCTGGGACTTGAAATTCCAAAATAAAACTATCATTGTAGGGATTGGGATAACTGTTCATTACTAAGTACTTATCTGGTACCCGTATTGGATCAATCCCCACAGGTTCCCACCAGGTGACATTAACACCAAACAGAGTGTCAGACTCATTATTGCTATGGACTGTATTGTTGGCACCATAGTGGATGTTAGTCCCATTCTCAATCCAGATACCATTTGTATTGTAATACACTTCATTGTGGTCAATGGAAACTGAGTCAGGGTCACCGTCATAATCACCCAGGGTGCCATTATCATGCTTCAAATAGATGCCAACAAAGCCTGAAGCAGTGTTGTGTCGAATGATATTATGGGCAATTGTGGTCCGTGGACCGTTCAGGATATAGATGCCCTTCCCTCCACTCACGCTACTGCTTTCAATCAAGTTGTGTTCAATACGGGTGTAGGGTGATCCCAGATAGACCTTCACACCTTCACGACAGTTACCAAACGAGTTGTGATGGATATAGTTGTTATAACCTGATGCATCATGGTCTGCACCGGTGTTTCCAATACCAACTCCCCCACCCATGGTCACATTGGTCACCGTGTTATTGCATAATTCATTATTGTATTCATCCTCACCATGAAGATCCAGGGCGTCCATTGTAGTAGCATTTAGGATATTATTTCTCACAAGGTTATTGTGTGAGTAGTATTGAATAACCACGCCATGACGAATCTGAGGACCAGAAAATGTATTATTTTCGATGAGGTTATAGCGGCTGTCACGTTCAAACCCATAACTGTCGACGCCATGACCATTCCCTTGAACAGTAATTCCATATCCTGCGCCACCCCCACCAACGTCAGTGGCCAAACTAAAATCAGAATTGCGGACAACACAATCACTTGAATTTGCCAGACGAATAGCTGCTGCTCTAAATTTTTCAAACTTACAACTATCTACGACGACCCGTCTGGAGGGTGTGCTGCCACTATCATCAATATATAGATGAACACCCGGAGCTGAACGGTCTGGATTATTGTTGACCCTGTCGGTGTAATATTCCCCTGAAAAATCAGAGGTGAACGTAAGATTCTTGATGGTGATAGCGAATTTGCCTTGAATGGATACGGTCCTGGTGGTGGAGTTTTCGTTCACTGAGAGGGGAAATTGAGATTTAAGAATAGCTCCCTCCATGGACTCTCCGTGGAGATGATAGCCATCGCTTAACACGATATGAGATGTGCTGGATGAGGTGGATACTGATGCCAGATTGTATACACCATTTGGGAAGTATATCAAATCCCCCATGGACGCTGCATTAACGGCAGCCTGCACCGCTGTCATGTCATCATTTCCATTGTCCAGAACATCAGCTCCGTAATCCACAACATTGATTGTATCACCCCAGGGCCAATAGGGATCCAGAATCTCGTGAACCGATCCATCTTCATTGTAAAAACCGGGAATATTGAAAGCGGGTTGAGCGTGGAGGACACCTACAAGCACCAACCCTGCAATAATGAGCTTACGCATATCTTTTATCTAACCTACCGTTGAACGCGCCCAGAGGTGTTACCACCAGCTACATTGTTAACTTCTGCCTCCGTAACCAGATTAAAATCACCAGGTATGGTATGCTTCATTGCTGAGGCAGCTACAGCAAATTCTAGAGCGTCTTGAGGTTCTTTGCCATTCACCAAACTGTGAATCAGTCCAGCCCCAAATGAATCCCCTCCGCCGACGCGATCGACAATATGCAAATTGTATTTTTGGGAAAGGAAAAAGTCTTTGCCATCATAAAGCATAGCAGCCCAATTGTTGTCACTGGCCGAAAGACTCTCCCTCAACGTGATGGCCACTAACTTGGCTTTGCTAATTTTCATGACCTCTTGAGCTACTTCTTGATAATGAGCGACATCCAACTCACCTTTGTGGACATCTGTAGAAGAAGCGCGGATACCGAAGACGTCAGCACAGTCCTCTTCATTGGCGATGATCACATCAGTGTATTGGACCAATTCAGTCATTACGACCTTAGCTTGTTCTCTCGTCCACAACTTACCTCGATAATTTAAATCACAACTCACCGTAACGCCTGCTGCTTTGGCTGCCTTGGCTGCCTGGAGGGTTACTTCTGCAGATTCGGACGATAAGGCTGGAGTTATTCCGGTTGTATGAAACCATTTCACTCCTTTGAAGATTGAGAGCCAATCGAAGTCCTCCAGAGTTACCTGGGAAATAGCTGTATTGGCACGATCATAAGTCACCTTTGAGGGACGGACAGAAGCACCATGCTCGAGAAAATAAATACCCATACGATCTCCACCACGGGCCACATGATCTGTCTTAACACCGTATTTGTGCACACTTGCCAGCGCGGCGTCAGCTACAGGATTAGCAGGAAGCTTGGTTACGTATTGAACTTCATTCCCAAACATGGCAAGGGATACAGCAACATTGGCCTCTCCACCACCAAAGGTGGCTTGATATTTATCGGCCTGAGCTAAACGTAAATAATCATATGGAGCAAGCCTCAACATGATTTCCCCGAATGTGACTACTTTATGACTCATAGTTTTCCCCTAAGCGCGTCCTTTTTCAACTTCAGCACAGTATTGGCGGGCCAGATCCGTCAGATCTCCCCATTTCGAATTTGCGATTAAATCTTTTTGCAGAAGCGCAGTACCAACCCCAACACAGACTGCACCGTTTTTCAAAAATTCAGCTACATTACTCAAATCAACACCACCTGTAGGTGTGAGTTTGAGGTGCGGCATGGGAGCCAGGATATCCTTAAAATAACCCGGTCCGAATTTTGTCGCTGGAAAAACCTTGACCACATCAGTACCAGCTGAAAAGGCGTGTTGGATTTCAGTCGGTGTCAGCGAACCCAATATGGAGGCTTTCTCATATTTTTGGGCTGCCTTCAGGACACTTTCATCGAAAATAGGTGATACGATAAATTCAGCACCAGCATCAATTCCCTTTTCAGCCACTTTCTCATTTAGAACCGATCCTAGCCCGACCAGAAGCTTATCACCATATCTGGCTTTGAGATTCTGGATTATTTCAAAGGGGCGAGTCGAGCTCATGGTGACTTCCATGACGGATATCCCACCAGCAATCAACGCATCAGCAGCATCCAGGACCTGTCCCCCATCCGCAATGCGGACGACGGGGACAATCCCAACATTCATTATTTTATTTAGTACTTCTTGTTTATTCATTGTGCTACACCTTATTAAGCTTCGAGAAAATCCTCGCGCATGGGTGAAAAAGTGTCAATGAGCACACCATCTTCAAGACAGATAGCCCCATGTTCGATACCACTTTCAATGACAAAGGCATCTCCAGCAGTTAGAATTTTCTTCTCACCGCCAAGATTCACTTCGAATGAGCCAGATTCCACATAGGTGACCTGTTCATGGCGATGTTCATGTACATACCCTTCAGCCCCTTTCTTGAACTCAACTCTAACCAGCATAAGATCTTTGGTATAACCTAGTATCTGACGATCCAGACCTTCCTGAATGTTTTCTACCAGTACATCACTGGATTTTACAAATTTCGTAGCCATTCTTTCTCTCCTACTTAACAGATTCTAGTTTCCCACCGAAGAAAAAGACGGCGAGGACACCCAGTGGGACAAATAGCGCAATGATCACAAAGGCTGGGGTAAATGATTGTGATGTAAAGATCGGAATCAAGAAGTTCATGATGATTACTGAGAACACACCTACAGTACCACCCATGCCAGCCAATGATGCTACAGAGGAGCCCTTCAGTATATCAGAAGGAATAGTCTGTACATTTCCAATGGAGAACTGGAAACCAAACAGTACGATAGCGACAATACCGACAAATTTCTCTGGTGTATCAGCAAAGAAGATGGTTGATACCAACCCAAGAAACATCAGAGTGGAGCCGATTGTGATAGCAGTTTTACGTGCAACACCAACTGCCTTACCACTGGCAATAAGTTTACCACTATACCAGCCACCAGCCACAGAACCCAGGGCTGCACCGACATAGGGAACCCAGGCAAATGCACCGATTTCTTTAACATTAAAACCATATGTTGCTGCGAGATAGATTGGCATCCAACCTACAAACAACCACCAGATTGGTTCATGGAAGAAGCGGGCAATAAGCACTGACCATGAAGCCTTATGGGAAACAATCTCACTTATGGTCATTGCTTTTTCTTCAGTAGCATTATTATCAACTGCAGGTCTTCCACCCAGTATATATTTCTTTTCTTCTTCTGTGATCCAGGGATGGCTCTCAGGAGCAGATTTGTTGATGAGCATCCAGGGGATGATCCATAGCAAACCGAGGATACCAACTACAACGAATGTGACCTTCCAGCCGATGGCGATAAACATAAAAGCGATCAGTGGAGGTGAAATAACCGACCCAATGGAAGCGCCAGCGTTAAATAGTCCCTGTGCCACTGCACGCTCTTGCTGTGGAAACCATTCCGCATTGGATTTGACAGCTCCAGGCCAGTTTCCGGCTTCTCCAACAGCTAATGTGCCCCTGAAAATAGAGAAGGATAGAACTCCACGGGCCAGAGCATGAAACATGGTAGAAAGTGACCAGACAAAAATTGATAGCACGAAACCAATTCTGGTACCAACTTTATCAAATACGCGACCGGTTACAGATTGTCCGATGGCATAAAAAACCATGAACACATTCAATATGATGGCATACTTTTGTTTCGCGATATCGGCGGTTGTATATCCAAGATCTTTGGCAATACAATCCCCTTCTGCCCACCACATGACCCCCAGCGCGGATCGATCTATATAGTTAATGACTGTTGCCAAAGAAATGAGAGCGATAATCCACCACCTCAATCCTTTAATTTTTGTTCCTTCACTTGCGTTCATAACAATCTCCTAGAGTATTTTTAGTTCCGGATGACTTTGTAATTTCCCTTCCAGGAGTATTCCATCCCGGAAAATTCAACAGTATGTTCAGCATCAGCGTCAGCTTCAGCATTGTTTATCATTATTGTCCAGTATAGACCCTGCTCCCCTGTTACCTCGATGATAGAAGCCTCACTATTATGACCAACCACTCTCAGTTCCTGAATGGTGGGGTGCACGGCAACAGATTTTTCACCAGCAAGGCTATAGTATCCATGTGGTTCCAGAACACTGGCGAACACCATATCCTTACCAGATGTTCTCGTAATGAGCACAGGTTCATTCCGCAGGTTAAACTTGGGATCGTTGGCCCCTGTCATTCCAAACAGAATCTTTGATTTTGTTGAAACATCTGTGATATATGAATAATACCGATGTCCATCCAACCAGGTTACCATGGCATCAGAAGTGACTGTAGCTTCAGCAGTTTTCCAGATATGTTCATATCCATTTGATCTACCAAGCGGTTTTTGAACCTGCTTGTCAGTCTTATAGTCAAAATTTGTGTTCATGATATAGCCCTTGTAATGGATGGGCATGTCATACTGATGTTGTTTATCAGATTCAACCCTATAGATATCCACCACAACGGGATAATCCAGACGCTGGTCCTTAATAAGAAACATGGTTCTTTGCATGCTCATGCCCTTATAGTGATCATCGGAGGTAGCACTCATTACCTGAACCTCTGAATCACTACCATCAAAGAAGTGACGATTTGCATGAACCTTATCGGCTGCTTTGCGGTTGCCTCCATTCTGAGAGATCCCGTCAACGACCAAGGTATTATGGGCAACGGTCTGCTTTGCATAGCTATTATTCTCAGGCAGATAGCGACCACCATATTTGGTTTCGATATTCACCCAACGTGCATACCCATAATCTGTGACCACATCTTCTCCCTGATCATAGAACATGAACTGCAACTTGTCAAAATGTCCGTGACCCAATCCATGACCACCATATTTCATAGCCAGAACTGTTTGGTCTTTGCCTTCACCTGTACGAAGGATACCAAAGCCACCATGTGTTCCATCATCTCCATCAACAAACTCAATGCTGGACCAGGAAGGTTCCATAACTTCTACTTCTTGAGCAAATGCTTTTGCCAGCTTCAAGCCAGCACCATTAGGATAGACTTCACCTTGAATCTTGGCCAGGCCAAGAAGATTTTTGTCGAACCCATAGCGATCAAGAATGACTGAGGTCCCATACATAACTCCTGGTGCAAGTATATTCATACTTACACTGGCATCATTTATTGGAAAGAATTCTCCATTGGGATTGGTCATCTGAACCATGGAGTAGAATGCTTTTTTAATTATCTGATCCTTAAACTCATATATCTTCACAAAGGGTCTATTGCGCTCTAGAGCTTCAGCAAAGAACAGTAAAGGACGAATAGCATAGCGAACGTAGTAGGCACCTTCCATATAGTAGCCATCAGGAGAAAAAAGATGTTCAACCTGTGCCAGAAAGCCACCTGTCCCATTATTCTCAGTTCCAAAAATAGCACGATTGACATATTCATCATTGCCCATGGCCAGTCCGATCATACCAACTGAGGCCGTAGCCCACATCCCGTGATTATGGATCTGGTCAAATGCTTCTGCGTATTGGACTGAAAACAGTTCTACCATGGGGTCAAAGATCTTGTCTTCATATTTTTGGCGATCCTCTGGACTGAGCCAGTCATAAACGCAATCATAGGCCTGGGCAGTATTAAGGAGCCAAACCGATTCGTTGAGAACCTGGTGAAAAAGACGACCAGGTTTCTGCTTGGCAGAAAGCGGATGGGGACCCAGTGTGGGATATAAAACAGCATATTCATCGAGCATGTTTTTTACGAAGTGAGCATAGGCTGTGTCACCAGTAAAGGTGTACAAATAGCCTGCATTTTTCATATCCCGGTAATTTTGTTTATGCCGCTCATGAGCATATCCACCTGCCTCACCAGGGAGAGGAACCTCCATATCAGAAACTATGGCCAGGTCAGCAGCTTCCCTCAAATCTTGATAACTGCTCTTTAAAAGCGGATACTTCTCAAGGTTTGAGACGACTTCCTGTGCCTCAGAGACGGATAAACTCAAGGAAGGATGTGAAGAGAGCTTTCCCTCCTGATCCTGGGAACACCCCAGAATCAGGAAAGACACAAACACAACAATGCTGTTAAATTTATTCATGTGCGCACCGCCCTTAAGGCATGTAAAGTCCACCATTAACCTGGATACTTTGGCCATTCACATAGGCGCCCATATCTGATGCCAGAAATAGAACGACGTTGGCGATATCAATGGATTCACCAAGACGGCCTAAGGGCACCATTCCAGTAACTTTCTCATGTACTTCAGGTGAGGTAAAAGTGTTGTGGAAGGCTGTCCCTGCAATAAATCCAGGAGATATAGCATTCACAGTTACACCGTGGCTTGATACTTCTTTAATGACTCCCTTTGTCATAGTCCAGATGGCACCCTTTGATGCTGCATATGCTGCGGCTCCAGGTCCACCACCATCATGGGCAGCTTGACTTGAAAAGTTGATAATACGTCCAGCTTTACTTTTGATGAGGTGAGGAATACATACTGAGGTCACCAGAAAAGCAGTTTTGACATTTACATTCATGATGGTATCAAAGTGGGCTTCATCAAATTCTGCAATGGGTACGCGTTTTATCAAACCACCAGCTACGTTTATTAAAATGTCCAACCCACCACCAAACTCAACTGCAGCATTAACAAGATTGGTAACATCATCTTTGTTAGTACAATCAGCTAGAACACCAATGGCATCGCCGCCAGCAGTTTTTATTTCATCTACCTTGGCTTGTAAGGCATCTGCATCCATGTGGTTATTCAAAACCACTTTTGCTCCTTGAAGTGCCAACAGTTTGGCTGTCTCGAAGCCTATTCCCTGGATACTTCCAGTTACTAGCGCAGTTCTCCCTTTTAGATCAGTACTCATTGTGAATCCTTTCCGGTTTTAATCTTTTTATAATATATCATACTTATTTATTGCGGATCTTTATCCCAGTACATCTACTAATCAATCCGCATTATTGGTTTAAAATTTTATATGAATGTTCTTCGGCAACAGCCAGATGACCCATCATGGCTTCCCTGGCTCCTTCTGCATCCTGATCTTGGATGGCATCAAAGATCTTTTGATGAAAATCCACGGCTTCGCTAAGGGCGTTATCAACTGTGCTGTAAACAATAGTTCTGATACGTGGCATGAGACGGAATATTGGATCCATCTGTAGGGCAATGATGGGATTCTTGGTTGCTTCGCAGATCCTGAGGTGAAAATTCTGATCGATCTCTCCTTGATAGGCAGAGTCTAAGGCATCACTCTTTTTTAGATCTGAAAGGTTTTTTTCCAGAAACTTGACATCAGCTTCATTGCGGTTACGAGCAGCCATCCAGGCGATCTGAGGTTCAAACATTTTCCTCACCTCAACAACCTGAATGATTAGTTCGGAGTCCAAATTCATCTCGAGGTAACGACTCATGGGTTTTATAGCATGGGATGAGTTGTACTCACTTACATAGATACCACTCCCCTTGCGGATGGTGATGAGACCCTGAATACTCAGCATCTGCAGAGCTTCCCTCAAAGCCGTACGACTGACACCGAACATCTCACACATTTCTTTTTCGGTGGGAAGTTTGTCTCCTGGGATAAATTTTTTCTGGAGAATGGATTTCTCGATCTCACTTTGAATTTTGTTACTCAGGGTTTCAGTGTTGCCTACTTTGGAGTAAGTATACATCATTTCTTTTCCTCGATATTCTGGCCCAAGTTCATTTCTACATAAGCCGATGTGGTCAGGATGTATGGTGAATTAGGAAATGTGGAGCCAAGCGTTTTTAGTGCCTGTTTATAGCGTTCATCCGGCCATTTGGACTGGCAATATGCCAGTAGAAAAATCATTTTTTCGTTCGATCCAGCCATACTGGATATCTGGGTATGTTTCCAAGGCTGCTCATTAAGAGCAAATGGAATTAAATAGTCGATGGCCTGCTTCAAAGCAGAGTTGTCACTACCATGTTTTGATAGATCAATACCATAGCTGTCTGCCAATATAGCGGTGCGAACCAAGGCTGAAAGGTTGAATACAGAATAGCTATATGATTTGGTACGCCCCAATTCTTCGGGTTGTGCACCTGAACTCTCAAACTGTTTTTCGAAACGGTTCCTTTGAATACTTCCTGCAACCTCTCTACCTACTTCAGAATTGCCGCAGTATAGACTTAAGGCCAACAGTTGGAAATCACACCAGGAACCATGGTTATTGGTGCGAGCCCGTTCCTGCTGGCCCAAGTCACTTGTCACTAACCAATTTAAAAAATCTGTCATCCATGATTTGAATTTGAGATGATCTTCATCTGTCCAGTGGATGGATCCTTCTAGGAGAACCTCATATTCGGTAAGAAAAACAAAATTTCGTGATTCAATGATTCCCACTGACCTGCCATCTGAACGACCAGGAATAAATTGGCCATAATTCAAGTTAGGATTCATGCGGGTATCGGGATTAAGGAACCAAACCTTCAAAAACTCGACTGCTTTTTGAGCGTACTTCTCGTCCTCCGTGAAATAATACATGAGCACAAAAGCTCTTACGGCCTGCGCCATTGTAGCGCCTGGGACTTTATCAAATTGAACCCGCTCAGGATTAACTACACCATCTTGACGAATATAAGGCAGACCATCTTCTTTATCTGGATCTGGCCACCAGTATGGCCCCATACTTGTGTAATCATGCATGTCCCCACTAGGTGGAGGATTGTTCTTATCCATGACCGAAGGTGGGTCGAGCTCCATTGCCATGCTGGTCTGTGATTCAAGGAGCTGGAAGGGAATAATAAATAGACTGTCTCCTGCAGCAATACCAGCTTTTGCTTGAGCAAGAGCTTGAACATTTAAAACCGTAGAGAATAGCTGATTTGTGCTATCAGCTACCAGAGGTGCCACTGGTTTAGATGCGCATGATTGCGCACCAATACCAAGCAGAATGAGAAAAGTCAATTTAAGGGAAATATTGAACATTATTTGATAACCGTCATTTTTGTCATATAATTCTCAATACCCGTACTCACCTTGCATAAGTATACGCCAGATTCAAAAGCATTGAGATTGAGAGTAAGTTTGTGTGCACCAGCTGTCAATTTGTGTGAAATGGGATGAAGAAGTTGTCTTCCAGTTAAATCGAAGAGTCGTACATCAACCTGACTATCGCGTTCCAAGGATAATTGGAGGGTGGTCTCTCCATTAAAAGGGTTAGGATAATTGCTTAACAACTGATGAGAGCCAATGGGCTGATCATCAATTGATTGAATAATGCTAGGATCATGGCGACGTCGATCTCCATATGCTACCCCTTGATTGCCTGGGTAATCATAGAGGACTGAGGCCGCTAGTAAATCAAACTGACCTTCTGCTGGGTTTGAGAATAGTGGATCTTCATAAAGAATACCTTCTCCCAGAGTCACATTAGGATGCAGGGTTATATCTCCACAGGAATTCGCGTTGGTATACATGATCTGCGACCACGAGTACAATTCCACCAGACTGGCGAACTGACTGGATTGAGAAAAAATGCTGTTCTGGATCGTAGCTACATCGACGTTGCGTGCATTAATCACAGGTACGTTGTCGTATCCGCAGTAATAGAAGGTACAATGATTCACCATAACCACTGGACCACCAGAAAAGGGATTCGTGTCTCCCCCATAGATGCTGAGTACAGTTTTTGAGATGTTCCAGAAGGTGCAATCTTCCAAAAGAACCTGATTTGCACTATATAGTCCGCTTTCATCCTCAGTAACATCCAGTGCAAACACCTCACCATCAATATCTTGAAAATCACACCTGATGAATGCGAGTGAATCGGCAAAGCTTCCAGGATTAACCTCAAGCAGTGTGGCATCATCGCCTACTGCACCTATATTCTGGAAATTTACGTCCCTGAAGCCAAGAGAATACCATTGAGTCGGATTATCATAATTTGCATGAAATACTCTTTGAGTGCGTGTACCCAGAGTCCCACCACCATCAATGGTAACACCTGATATTTTTAGAATCCCGCCACCTCTCACATCAAACATGCTAGAGATAGCAGCCGCAGGGCGGATGATAGGAATTTCATTGAGGGCTGGGTCGGGCAGGATGAGAATATCGCGATCAATTAGGACAGGCTCATCGAGGGTATACTCAGACCCTGTTAAAAATAATGTATCTCCTGGTAGTATGAGTGCGGCAGCCTCAACCAATGTGTTTAAACCAGCCTCTACATAGATGTTGTCCGACTCGATATAGAACCAGTCTGGTCCTACATCTTCTGCAAAAAGAGGCGAATAGACAATGGGATCAGAAGATACCTGGTCTGCGCCGATATCGCTTGAGACTCCCCTGGTCTGACCATCCATATCGGTGTCAATGGTGTAATCAAGTGTTGCAGCCTGACCTATCAGTGGACTTCCAGATTGTGGTCTGGCCAGCACATCACTTGTAAACTCAAATAGTGGATCCTGCCAGATGTTACCGTCACTGGTATCGGGAATCCCCAAGGCACTTCCAATAACCATATTTTGTAAAAAAGTAGTTCCCTCTGGCAATCCTTCAATGTCACCGGTGTAGAATACCGCACGATTACCGGCAAAAACTGCATTGTTGGCTATGGTATTATTGATTGGTGGTAGTGTCTGATCACTAGAGCTTCCATACCCCATCAAAAAGGATTGACGACAATCTATCAGGGTGTTGTGAGCGATAAGCGTATTCTCTACTTGAAAATATCTGTTAAGAGGTGAATCCTCCACTCCCTTGACCATGGTGATCGCAGAACGGTAGCCATTTCCCTGAAGGCCATGGAAGTAGTTGTTGATGATAGTGTGGTCAGTACCGATGATGCGGACGCCACCAGCCTCATCATTGCCCTCGCCAATAAAGAAATTTCCCTCGACCAGACAACGATTACCATGTCTGAGCGTTAAAGTGCCTTCATTATCAATAAAGGTGTTGTTGAAGTAGACATTCTCGCAGGATTTGTTGGAGATTATTTCAATCTCACCATCGCAGCGTTCAAAAACATTGTGGCGTACGATGCTTCGGGAATTGGTCATTGACCAGGTACTGGTACCGATACGGATGGTTTCTCCTCCGTTAAACCCCAGTGGTGGTCTGTATCCAAAATAGTTGTATTCGATAATGTGATGGTTATCTCGATCTTGCTCTTCGGAGAGCCAGATCACAAAAGTTGCACCATCATGATTTTTTCCTGCAAAATAGCAATGATCTACTTGATTGTTTTGTCCATACATGGAAACCCATTTGTAATTGTTTCCTATGCTGGAAGGGTTGTAGTTAAAAATTGTAGTATTGGTAAGTCGGCAATTGTTGGCTCTGGTTCCAGAGCGTCTAAACTCGATTACGCCACCACTACTTGGAGAGCCCTCTGAAAAGTTCAATCCATCGATGACAATGTATGAGCCTGAAAAATTTAGTTTTGAGTTCCCGGTTAGAATTACCTGTCCAGGAGTCTCAGCCAAGAGCACAACAGGATTTTCCTCGGTACCCACAGCGTGAAAAGAGATGGGTTGATCTGTCCAGACACCATTTTCCATAAGCATCGTATCGCCTGGAGTCAGGCTACTCATGGCATTCTGAATATCCAAAGCACTGCTAACCGGAATGGTGGCAGCACTGGCACTAATTGCCAGTATGGCTACAAATAGGTATCTGATGATTTTCATAGAAAGGAATCCACGGGGTGATAAATCACCCCGTGGATTGAAGTCCTTTTATTTACTTGAGCAACATGAGCTTCTTAACATCAGAGAACTCACCGCTTGTTAGACGATAGAAATAGACACCACTGGCTAATGCAGAACCATTAAAGGTTACTGTATAGCGTCCTGGAGCCATATTCCGGTTTACAATCTGTTCCAGTTCCCTACCCCGTACATCATAGAGAATCAAGCGTGTATCTGCAGTCTCGATCAGATCGAAGGAGATTGTTGTGCTTGGGTTGAAGGGGTTAGGATAGTTCTGATTCAGAGCGTAGACCTCTGGGATAAATAGATCATCAAGAGATGTCGTATAATCCTCATCATTGTACCAGAGTGTTACTTCTGTATCACCGGTGACATCAAGAACACGATTTGGTCCGCCACCAGGAAATTCTGATGTATCCCAGTTAGCGTTAATCCTGAACTTGAATTCATGATGGAGATCACCCAGAGCTGGAATCTCAAATGTGACTGACCAGATAGAATCTGCGCCAGTATCCATCATCCAAGTTCCTTCCCAGTTATTGAGAGTACCTACGATATCCAGAGAATCTACTGCTGGATCGAAGTTACCTGCAAAGATCTGGAAACCCATGCGTGCATTCAGTGTTACCTCATACATCGGTGTACTGAAATCTGCATAAATCATCTTGTTGGCATCCATCGTTACTGTAGAAACAGCATCTGTGGATACAAGATCACCAGTATAGCCATCAAACTGAGCCAATGAATCTGGTGTGGCTGTCAGCGTCACAACTGTACTTGGAGCATAGAACTTCAAGGTTGGTTGTGGACTGAGTTCGACCATACCAGGACCTTCTACCATAATATCGATTGCTGCATGAGCAGTTATGTTGGTAGAAGTGGCCCAACGCAGATCACCAATTGCAGCAGATTCATCATTCTGAAGATGATATGCATATGAATCATCAAGCAGAGTGTAATCTTCAGCAGCAACATCAGCGAACATTGGATCATACCAGAATACATCTGGACCCAAGGTTGCATCATCTCTCATCTGAAGATCCATTGCAACATTATTCAGAAGTAGATTGTCTACATATGAGTTCTCACCGGCAATACGTAATCCATAATCATAAGTAGTGTTGGGTACGTTGTTGATGATTGAGTTTGTAAAAGTCACATCAGTTGTGTTTTCAATGCGAACTGCACCAAACTTGGCACCTTCAGTTCCGTAACCATGACCACATGTGTCAATGGTCAAATGATCCATAACGATTACTGGATTCATGGTCTTCAGATAAAGAACTTCCCGTCCGATACGTTTGAACGTACTGTTGGTTAGAACAATACTTGCTGCGTCACCGACAGAGTTCATAAAGATTCCTTCTTTACCAATATCTTCAACAACGCAACCATCGAAGATCATGGAATCAACATAAGCAGAAGGATAGTTCTTGTAGAAAGCTTCTTTGGTTGATTTGAAATCAACCCCAAAAGCTCTAATGGAGGTATGAAAACCAAAGTTATCCGTATCATCTGCGCGGATGAGATATTTAGCTTGAACAGTAGCTCCGTCCATCCATCCGTCGATACCGACGTTCTTCAGAGTCAGGTGTCCATCCATCTTCAGTCTGAAGAAACCTTCAGAACTTGAACCACCAGTTGAAGAGGTGTAACCCTTGATCCATGGCTTAGCTGACAAGGTATCAGCACCAAGGATCTCAACCGTCTGGTCAATAACGAGTTCGGGCATCTTACCCTCTTCACGAGAATCTTCAGCTGGTACATAAGGACCAACGTCAGTCAGGAGAATGCGGTATGCCTGAGAGTTATTCCCAGTGTACTCCAGGGCATCGAATAGATCCCAACTAGAGTCAATGGCAAGTATGCCATCAGGATGGCTGATCTCGGTGAAAGTAGCAGTTACTGCCATATCGGCAGCAAGCGTGATTACCAATGGGTTGTCCATTGAAGTAACATCGCCACTCCAACCACCAAATTCCCAACCCAACGGGGCTGTCGCGGTGACGGTCAGCTCAGTTCCAGCATCATAGGTATCAAAACCAGGAACTGGCATTGGATCTACAGAAACTGATCCCATACCGACTGTGGCTGTCGTTAACATAGCCTGAGTCTGTGTTGATCTGAACATGGCTGTAAAGCTGGTATCAGCATCAATGAGGTAATAAATATCACCATCAGCAATACTATCCAGAGCAGCATTCACCCAATAGGCAAATTCCCAGTTGGCTGAATCAGCAACTGCAACTAGCTCAAGGGTATCACCTTCGATGTATTCATCAAGAGGATACTGATGTCCAACGGTTTCCACGATGTGACCATAGCCAATAGTGGCTAGATCAATCTGATAATTCGTAAGTGTTGGCACAAAATGAGCCGTTACGTTACGAGATTCAGTCATCGTGATAGTAGCAACAGGATTCGTAGGTGGGAAAACAATCACTGGATCCCAGTGATCAAATGCCCAGTATTCTGCAGGAACAGCTGTCAGAGTAACCACCTGGTCTTCTCCATACACACCACCTGGAGGATCAAGTTCGATGGAACCTTCTCCAACGATAAAGGTATTCAAGAAGTAAACACCCAGGGCTGGGGCCCAACGGGTATCACCAACAGAACCACCATCATCTGCAAATGAATACAGTGGTGAGGTTTCAGGAATGGAGAAATCAGCATTGGCTGCATCAGCAAACATGGGATCCATGTGAACGGTATCTGTTGGAGTCGCTGAACCCGTTTCAAAGTTCAACATATCCCAGATAGCATTATGATGGAACAGATTTGCACTCTCACCTAGGTCAGCAAAATCCTCACTTAGGTCAGTGTTATCATTATGAACAAAGATGCTATTCTTAATTTCCAGATCTGTGATCAGACGGAATCGCATCATTGGTTTGTTCTCAACGCTTCCACAATCATATACTGTTACTCTGTCGATCAAAATGCGTGCATCGGCATAGCTCTCAGATTTGATGGCTTCGCGTTCCATAGCATAGATGGTTGTATTTGATACTTCACCATAATTCAATATGGTTGCAGGATCACTGGATGAACCTGAATAGAACATGATTCCTTCAGATGCACCATTGTAGAACACACTGTTTGTAACAACCAGTGAATCGATTCCTGAATTTCCGTAAGGCTTAATAACCTTGTCAGCAAAATCATGAGCGACCACGTTGTCAACAAACAGACTTGTCAATGCAGTTGGATCAGAATTGTCAATACGTACAAAGTATTTGACCAAACTGCCATCATCACGATTACCATCAAATTCAAGATTTGATACGGCTAGACGTACATTGGCTTCTGGTCTCAAGAAATATGAACTTGAACCACCATTATATTTAACGATGGGTTGTGTTGCCAGTCCAGCAGAACCACGAATGGTAAGACTATGTGGCACCTCTATATCATCATCATTGACATAGATTCCCTCAGAGACTAGCTCAAGGATGTCACCAGCTGCTGAAGCAGCAATTGCATCTTGTAATGCATTTGGCAGATCATTGGTAACCTCTGTTACCACGACTACTACAGCTTCAATCCAGCGGCTATCACCAACAGAACCACCATCATCACCATATGTGAGCAGTGCAGCATTACCAACGGTGTAATCAGCATTTGCAGCATCTGCAAACATGGGATCAGCATGAAGTGTATCAGCAACGGTAGCATTACTCACTTCAGTATTGATCACATCCCAGACCACATTGTTATGGAATTGGTTGTTGGCAGTTGCCATATCAGCGAATTCCTCGCCAGCATCAGCATTGGTGCTATTGTAGAAAATACTGTTTTTGACAGTCACATCATCAGCATCACGGAAATAGATCATAGATTTATTTCCACCATTGCCACAACCATCCAGGGTCAATCTATTGAGCAGGACAGTTCCACCAGTACTCGTCTGGTTTTTGATAGCTTCACGATCCGTATCCATGATGGTCGTATTTGAAATCTCTACATAATTGTAGACCGCTGCTGGATCAGACGATGAGCCAGAATACAGTGTGATACCTTCTTTAGGTGTATTGGCAAACATGGAGTTTGTCACAACCATGGAATCCACACCAGCGTTCCCATAATACTTGATCATTTTCTCGTTATAATCATGTACATAGACATCATCGATAAAAAGATCAAGCGTTGCAGTTGGATCATCATTTCTTACAATGAAAAAGTATTTGGCCAGAGCAGCACCACCTTCAGCAACACCATCACCGTCAAATTCAATTCCAGAGATAGAGATGCGAGGTGAGCCGATACCTTTCATCATATAGGCACCAGTTGAGGTACCGACATACTTCACGACTGGTTTATTAGGTAACAGATCCCAGGCACGAATTGTAATATCTTCTTCAATAACAATCTGTGAAGTATTCAGATATACACCGTCTGAAACCAATTCAATAACATCACCAGCAATGGCGTCAGAGATGGCATCGGCCATAGCATTGGTATCAGCATTTGTGATCTGATAGACTGCAGGTTCACGATTGGGGATCCAGTAGGAATCTCCAACAGATCCACCATCATCAGCAAAGGTGTATAAATCCATATTGAGAACTGTAAAATCACCCGTGGCTGCATCAACAAACATAGGATCAGTGTGAAGCGTATCAGCAACTGTTGCATTGCTTACTTCAGTATTGATCACATCCCAGACAACATTGTTGTGGAATTGATTGTTTGATGTAGCCATGTCAGCGAATTCTTCGCCAGCATCAGCATTGGTGCTGTTCGCGAAAATACTGTTTTTGACGGTCACATCATCAGCATCACGGAAATAAATCATGGATTTGTTGCCACCGTTTCCACAGCCCACAATGGTCATCCTGTCGAGTACCACAGTTCCACCAGGACTTGTCTGGTTTTTAATGGCTTCACGATCGGTATCCATGATGGTCGTATTAGAAAGTTCTACATAATTGTAGACCGCTTTAGGATCACTTGAACTACCTGAATACAGGGTGATACCTTCTTTAGGCGTATTGGCAAACATGGAGTTTGTCACAACCATTGAGTCCACACCAGCATTTCCGTAATACTTAATCATCTTCTCATTGTAGTCATGTACATAGACATCATCGATAAAGAGATCTAGTGTTGATAGTGTGTCATCATTTCTGACAATAAAGAAGTATTTTGCCAATGCAGCGCCACCCTCAGCAACTCCATCACCATCAAATTCAATACCAGAAATATTAATGCGTGGAGACCCCACACCTTTAAACATATAAGCACCTGTAGAGGTACCCACATATTTATAGACTGGTTTGTTGTCCAGCCATTCGGCAGCTCGAATGGTAATATCTTTATCCAGCACAATCTGAGTCTTGGATAGATATACACCATCTACTGTCAATTCCAGAATATCACCAGCCAATGCAGCATCATATGCTGTGACCAGGGATGAATCTGAATCGTTGACTACTGGAATCACTGCAGCCTGCAGCATTCCAAATGCCAGTGTCATGAGACACACGGCAATAAGTAGTTTCTTCATGTTACCTCCCATTTCCTATTTGAGTAATATCATTTTATTAATACTTGAATTGTTTCCCTGACGTAATTCGTAGAAATAGAGACCTCCAGCCAATTCTGATGCATCGAAATCAACGGAATAGTTCCCTTCCCACATAAATTCGTCTCTCAGGGTTGCCACCACCTGCCCAAGCACGTTAAAAACCACTAGACTGGTAAAGTCCGGACGATTGATTGTGAAATCAATTTTAGTGCTGGGGTTGAATGGATTTGGATAGTTTTGTTCTAAGCTAAAACTGATTGGTTTTACTTGAGGATCTGTTCCAACTGCAGGTGGATTGGTGGCCCAACGGGGATCTCCAATAAAGCCACCATCACTACCCCTACTATAGAGTTGGGGAGCGTTTACTTCATAATTGCCATTGGCAGCATCGGTAAAATCTGGATCATAACCATAAATTGTGCTCTCATCGTGATCAGCACCCTTGCCACTCTGAATCCGCTCTTCTGCATACATTGTATAATACAGGTTAAAGGTGTCAATGTTTGCGATGTATGATGTGCTCAACTGAACGTGCATGGTATAATCACCACGATCGGGCCGGTTTATAGATGTAGTCCTACCGTTGGCAACCAGGACATCGCGTACAATAGTCTGACGATAGTTCTTGGCATAGATAAAGCGAGGAGCACAATTTACGGCTGTCACTTTTTCGATGAGAGTTAAACCATCAACATATGTCGGTCCCACGAAGCTTGTATCCGTATCACCATAGATACGCACACACTCGGCATCAACATCATCAAAGGTACAATTGCGAACAATGAGTGTATCGTAGGCTATTGTGCCACTCGTGCCGAAGGGATATTTTTCACCTTCAGAGATACGAATCGCTTCATCACCAATATCTGTAAAAGTACAACCCTCAATGAGGATTTTGTGGGCATAGATATGATCGTTAGTCACATCCAGGGGTCTTTGAAAATAGAGAACATTCCCCTGCATATCCTGATCACCCTCAGAGTGGAAGCTGTTAAAATCACAGTCTTTGATGGTAATGTTAATATCAGAGTCAGCTAGGTGGATCTGACCAGTTCCAGTATCTTCAAAGTCGCCATACCGGAGAGCATACTTCAAACCACGTGGTTGATCTAGAGCACCTTCAAAGCGAATTCCGTTAAACTCAACTGTACTCTGGATGCGGAAAATCTCCATTGAGCTACTGGTATCAGGATTTGAATGGGTCAATATTGGTTTTTCAGCCAGTCCTGGAGCTGCCATGATGACGACTGGGCTATTGATCACCAATGGAAAAGTATCTGAAGTTGTATACTCAAATCCACTTGTAGTAAGTAGTACTGTATCTGCACCCTGAGCTACAAAATTCAGCACATTTTTAAAATCTCCCTCGTACCACGCCTCCCAGTTTTCCTCTCCTACTTCAATGAGGGTTGGAATCTGAGCAAATGACGTTACCGCCACCAGCACTGATAAAAGAGATAGTTGCAGTTTCTTCATGCTGCCTCCTTATTTGATAGAATAAATATAACTCACAGTAAAGGACGTCCCCTGCTCACGTGAGTAGTTTGTATTTGAATAATAATTGTCTTGGTACTTCATGTCTTGAATCTCATAACCCAGATCAATACCACCTAGCATACCTAGATCTACTTCCAAGCCAAATCGATAGGCTACGGCTTCTGGACCACGATCCCTAATGGCTGAACCATCAGGAATATAACTCATTGGTACTGAGCGATATAGGGCATTTACATTAACCATTTTATGTAGTTGATAGCGCATGCCAAATTGGACGATCGATTGGTCTACCCAGGCTTGCATATCACCCATTGAAAAGTTTGATAATGTATCTCTGGACAATTCGGAATCACCATATGGATGCAGTTCATAACTGAGTAGAAAGGTAAATTTCTCTACGGGCATGAGCTGTACACCTACGCCATAACTGGCAGGAATTGTCAGGATACTCTGCCCTTCAATGGTGGATGTACTTGATGTAAGCAGGGTATCATCCTGGAGGTAGGTCAGGGTCTCCTCGTAACTCCAATCTTTGGTCAAATCCATTTTTGAGGTATAGGACAAGCCCATTCGAAAATGGTCATAATCCAGAACTAACCCCAGTTTTAGCGCTGATCCTGAAAAATCTGCAGTACCAGAGTACTTGGTATTCATGGTATCATAGGACCAGATGAACTCGTTTTGATCGATGAGGTCAAAATATCCAACCTTGTCCTGTATCTGAAGTTCATCAGAGCTTCCTGAATACATAGATAAACCGAGACCTAAATGAATGTTTTCGGTAGCCTCAAACCCTACCCCCACGCTTATCTGACTAAGATTCATCTTTTGTAGCCGCTCAAAATCATACCAATCAATCCGGGTTGTATCAGACCCATCAGCCATTGCGGGCATTTCATAGTCTACATACCCAGGATGTGGTGTCAGATAGGTTGTATTTCGATCATAACTAATCCCATTTAACAAGGATGCATATCCTGCGCTAAAGGCAAACTTTTTACCTGCTATGTTTACAGGCAACGCGACACCAATATGGCTCAGGCCGCTAACAGCTTCTTTTTGCTGCCAATCGGCTGCTGCTTCTGAGAAATGTTCCAAACCCATTTCAGGGTTTGAAACGAGATAGGAAGTATCCAACAAGGATTCAAAGAATACATCTGAATCTAACCTACCATTATTGACTGGGTCGGGAACATAGAGTCCTTCCAGGTAAAAAGGCAGGGTCACAAACAGTCTATTTGGACGATAATGCTGATTCTCCCACCATTTATTCTCTATACTCAATAGCCCGGTACTTACAGTGAGTCCAGTGATCCCTGACAATCCTGCAGGATTAGCGAATATGGATGCAGAACCGCCCAGATCAGAGATGCCATCTAGTCCACTACCAAAAGCCCCTGGCGTGAAAGTGAGGGCCTTATCTACACCCTGGAAGGAAAGGATATTGCCCCTGTTTTGGGCCTGGACATTCATGAGGAAGGCCAGAACCAGAAAACTTGTCAAAAAATATGATATTTTGCGTCTCATGCTGACATTCCCTAAATATTAATAAAGCCAATGCTAAAGCGATGAACACCACTGTATTTCTCACCGTAATCGCTATAGCCATAATTCAAAGCAAGTCGTTTCAATTTGAAACCCAATCCAAAATTGAAACCCTGTGTATCATAATTGATCCGATACCCGGATCTGGCAAATACCAGATCATTAAAAGAATATTCTGCCCCAATATTGTACTGCTGCGCATAATCGCGGGGCTGCACCAAATCCACTGTCACAAGCAGGTCATGCATGGGACTCTTCATCAACAGAGGATTGTCTGCGCCCAGGATGTGAGAGGACAGTCCAATGTTCATTGTCTGTGGTAATGGATAGCTCTGCTCCTCGTATTTCACCTGAGGACCAAAATTTCTAACTGTTGCAGCAAGAATAATACTCTTATACCCGGAATTATAAAGAACTCCAAGATCCCAGGCTAACAGCTCTTCACTGTCAACAGAGAGATCCTCAATGACATATTTGGATGTGAGACCATATGAGAATTTGTCAGTAAGCTGTTGGCTTATTCCAATTCCCATATCCGTAGCTCCCATGGTAATGGTTTCACCAGTTAGACCCGGATTAAAAACACCATTTACAAAACCCAGATTAGCAATATCAGTTACTTCAATAGAGCCATAATCGATTGACATGCCATAAACACCTACAGCAATACTCCCAAAACCCCAGGAAGCAGCTACACTGGTGTGTTGAGTTTCAAACATGTAATCAGTTTGTGAAATAAAGGTTCCTAAACCTTTCTGGTACACGAGAGCCGCTGGATTTCCATAGAGACTAGCAGTACCTCTGGAGATGGCAGCATAGGCACCACCCATTGCAGCAATCCGTGGGTCCGGAGAAATTTTCATGAATTGAAACGATGTCACTCCGACTTTTTCAAATCCTAAAGCATTGATTGATAGGATCATGAGCAGGAGTACAATTATATCAACTTTTTTCATCATAACCTCACCCCTACTTCACTATGACAAATTTACCGTTGGAGGTAGCACCATCAGGAGTCGTCACCACATAGAAGTAGAGTCCTGAGGCCATTTCCTGCCCCACACGGGTTGTTTGAAAATTCAGATTAGAATAAACAGCTTCATCATGTTCAATGGTTCTCACCAGTTGCATGGCATAACTATAAATCTGGATCGTACATTTTGCAGGCAGGGCATAAAAACCAATCTTACCCTCATCTGTACCACTAAACGATCCCTTACTGGCGATATATGGATTTGGCACGACACGGATGGCTCCCATTTCCTCAACCGCAGCAATGTTTTTGCCAAAACGAGTGACATTGCTCTTGCCACTCTGTTCTCCTGCATCATCTACAGAAGTCACAGCATAATAGCGATATTCACCTACTCTAAAGGTTTCTTCAGTATCGACATACTCATAAAGATTATCCGAATTTAGAGGATCACCTACGATGACACTATCTACCAGAGTCCAGGGACCCATACCCGCTGCTGATCTCCAGACAAAATATTTTTCCAGAGTTGTAGTTAGCAGGGGATGTTCAAATTGCTCCTGATCAGCGCGCCAGGTCAGCTTGATTGTTGCTCCTTCATAATTTGCAACAGTAAGGATTGGAGCTGGGTACGGTGCAGGAATTGTATACACACCATCTTTAGGATGTGCTTCTGGCCAAACAGGTGCTGTGGGTGCTGTACCTAGATAAGTCTCAAACGCCTTCTCAGTAACTTCAGTCACATTTCTGACGGTCTTGGAATTGACATAGTCAGGATATCCAAAATCATCGAGGTATGCGCTGGTCATTAGCTGACCATCAACTGTATAGGCACGGTTCCAGCTTGGTGTGCTGGTCCACTGTGTTATAACCTGACCACCTTCAATTCTCTTGCCTGGTTCGGCCCCATATCCAACCACTTCAGCATAGCTAAACTCAATTTTATCACCGATTGAGAGACTGTAGGGTCCAAAAGTATGGTGTTTCATTCCAGCATCAGCACTCTGCCTGTAGGGATAGGCTGCACGTCCAACCCAGTGATAGCCCTTTTCATAATTCCAGGCAGTACTCCCTGGTGAATGCACTCCACTCCAACGTGTATTAGGATTAAATGCATCCTTTTCATACATCATCTTGGGACTATTTGTGTTTCCTGTTGAGACTTTGTTAGACCAGGGTTGTTTGATGTGATTATTTTCATCAATCTCATAGTACCATGTAAAAGATCCACTTTCATTCTCACGGTAGATATCAACTCCGGAGCGTCCATCCCAGGTATCAAAATCAGCCTGATCCTCTAGAGTATTGGTTCTAAGGGCGGCCTGGGTTTCTGAGTCATTTTGACCCAAACTATCCAGCGCTTCAGGGACAACATAGGCCAGATGAGTCGTATCATAGAAAAGAACAGCATAGCCAGGTGCCTGGGGAGATCCCAGAGCGCCACCATTTTTGCCAGTTTGAGCGAATTCCATAAATAAATCTGGATCTAGTTCAGGATTTGCAGCACCAGCATTATCTGTAAGATTATTTCTCAGATTCATATTGAAGGACAACCACCAATCTGAATCCCAAAAATTGTTCTGATCTCCACGGTAAATACCGCCAGTATATTTCCATTCAAGATAGGTTCGTTGATAACCGTACATGGATGGGGCGAATCCATAATTGAGGGCAACCATGACATCTTTGAGATCTTCAGTTTGTTCGATAGTTGCAGGATTTCCATCCAGATCACCGGTGTATTCCAGTTCATACTCATATATGATCATATCATCATAGTCTGGGTAACTCCATGCACGAGAGGTTCTCGTTACCGTGATACCAGTAGAGGTAGCCCAAGAGGTTCTGATGATTTCTTCGGCTTCATTGGGATTGTAGTCAAGATTCAGAGTTCCATCTTCCAGAAGGGGGAAGTTCTCAATCTCTTCCATGTACAGAGGAAAGGACCAACGTCCGATGGAAACTTCAGGGGATCCTGCTCCTACCCCACCGCACAATGCAAAGAGTCGGTCGATTTCACCAGGAGCACTTGCTAAATTTGCACCGATATAAAAACCGGCCCCTAGAATATTGTGCTGACCATCATATTCGATACCCTCAATGATGGTTTTTGAGTAGGGTGGCCATTCAAACACTGGAACACTTGTAAAATTTCCAGCTTCACCAGTCTGCCAGGCACGACCAATCTCACCTGTATTAAAAACCGTATTATGCAACATACCACGGTCATGTATTTTGTATTCCCTAATCTGCCCATAGGCAAAACTCACAAAAAGCAGGATCAGGGAAATCGAAAGTGTGTGTTTTAAGATTTTCATGTCTTCTCCGAGATCTTCTTAGAATTTCACGATAAGGCCGAAACGCCAGTGACGTGGCTGATTACTGAGTAGATAAATATCCTGACTGGAGATGTACGGTTCAAAAAGCGAATAGGTCAAAATGTTGTCTGGTTCAGTTTTCCAGCGTGGTGTGTTATAAGGGTTGTCAAAGGCTCGGCCATAAGACCAGGTATAATCGTTGGTGAGGTTGTATCCCTCAACATATATGGTAGCCTTACTACCCGAAACATTGACTTCCTTTTCAATCCTCATGCGCATTTCACGCTCATCAGGAGTCCGTTCTGTATACAACAAACCACTTTCAGGATCTGTATAGGGCCGACCTGTGTAGTATTTGTAGGTTGCACTGATACTGAATTTTGCCAGAGGGTGGGTTCCCATTATCTGAGGACCAAATTTCTTTGGAGACTTATATCTCAGATTGAATACTGCCTTGTGTGTGCGGTCATAATCGAGATAAACATCGGCAGGATCAGGTAGTTGTTCCAGACCATAGACCGGATCAGCAACTTCAAAATATGTCACAGGAGCATTTAGATCGTTACTGCTCTTTCCAGTTGCAGATTCATAATTATACCTGACATAGCCGCGTATCGTGCCATCTCGTCTTTCAAGATTGACATGAAAACCTTTGATGTCAGCATAATCTTTGTTGATGTAAGTGCGGTATACTGCCTGCTGTTCATCATAGTAATAGGCGGTTTCCACCAGGTTTTTTACGTCCTTGTAGTAGGCACTGATATCCAGTGTCAAGCCCAGTGATGGTATACCTTTAACAATACCCATGTCATAGGCGTTGGTTTCCTCTGGTTTGAGTCTGGGGTTACCCAAAATTTCAATTTCATTGTTAAATGTGATTTGATTGTAAAAGAGTTGATTAAAGTTGGGTCTCTGTGAAAATGTGCCATAATTCAGGTGAAAGACTGTGGTTTCATCAACTGGAAAACTCACACCAATCCTTGGCTGAAGCTTCGCATATAACTTTGTGTTCTCTTTAGCTGCCAAGCTATCAGAATAATATGGCCCTCGTTCCAGATATGGAACTGTGGGATCATAATTTGGATTTCTAAGCGGTCCATAGAGATCAGAATAGAAATCCTTGTTCAGTTGATAAAAGTCCAAGCGCAATCCCATATTGGCGATCATACCCTCAAATTCCATCTTATCCTGAGCAAAGAGAGCGCCCTCATATGGATTCACTTCAAAATTAAGAATACGGATATCAGCATCACCGTCCCGATTGTAAAGTCTATCTACATAGACTTCATAATAACTGAACTGAGCCCCTGCTTTGAGCATGTTTGAATTATTGATCTGAGAAGTAATGTCTCCCTGCGCTGTATAGGTTCTGGTTAGATCATCACCACTATCATTGAAAAGACGGCCTACTCGATGGTTTGAGGGACCTGTAAGATCCACCCAGTTTGAGTTCTTTGAGTAATCTGTGGTTAATTGACCTTCACCTAGAAGGTTAATCAATTCCTCATTTTCAATCTGTAGTGCATTCAATCTGATATGACCAAAAGTAGATCCATCAAAAATGTGATTCCAGTCAAAACCTAGCTGAGTTGATGCCGATAGTCGTTGAGATGTTGATAGTGTTGGATCAAACAACCAATAACGGTAGGAACTATTAAAGTAAGTATCCCTCGAAGTATTGTAATTCCAGGTCAGTTTGTATTTATCTGATGTATTGGGTTTATAAACCAGACTGCTCATGAGCTGACGATCCAGGTCTGGTGACTGAGTCGGGATACGCGTAAATGAAGTGTTCTGTCGCAGAGCTATAAATGCTTTGACATTATTTGTGATGGGACCACCTGTTGAAAAATCCAGACGATTGTCATAGGTATTGTCATACTGCATACCCACATCTCGAACAGATTGCAACCAGCTCACCTGTCCTAACCGAGCTATCTGGATTGAGTCTGCAATTGTGAGGGGATTGGGTGGCCAGGTTGTTCTTGGAGGTAAGTACTGACCACCAAATCCATATCCGAGGTCGTACAATACGCGACCAGGTTGTTGGGGGTTATCTTCCAACCACTGGGCTGTATCCATCAATATTTCATAAAACTCAAGACTGTTGACATCATATGGACTTCCTGCTTCGACAGTACGATTACTATCTTCGTCGAAAAATTCTTCCCACACCTTATAGTATGGAGCTGTAACAGAAACCTCTAATCGGGATTCCCATTTCTCACGACCTTCTTTGGTAACCATGTTGATTACACCAGATTGTGCATTTCCATATTCAGCGCTGAACCCACTGGTATAGACTTCAACCTGTTCAAGACCTGTGACGATAGGACTAAAAGCTTTGGAGTTGGTGAGTGGGTTAATGATGGTTCCACCACCCAGGAGATAACTGGACTCACCACTACGACCCCCGCGGAAGTGGTCATCCACAACATCAGCCTGTAAATTGATGATATCGCCAATATCACTTACACCTGCGATACTCTGCACATCTGAAATCTGGTATACTGTTTTTGTCGCTGTGAGATCAGTCTGAACCGTATTGTCTCGCTGTGACTCAACTACAACGATTTCACCTTCTAAGGCAGCTGCTTCCAGAGAAACGTCAATAAAGCTGGTCATATCTACTAATACATCAATTTCATTGATCTGTTTACTTGACATACCAATAAAATCGACGCGTAATGTATAGGTACCTGGGTAAATATTAAGAATGTAGTAATGACCCTCAAGGTCTGTTGCAGCACCCAGTACTGCATCCAGGGGTGATTCTTCACCATCTATCCAACGATGGGTTACCATGACGTTTGCACCAGGTAACACTTCACCGGTTTGACCGTCTGTAACTGTTCCTGCTATTTTTCCACCTTGACCGGCCAAGAGCAATGAGGGAACCAGCAACAGCACCCCAATGGAAATTTTTAGCCACTTACCTGTATCGATCATGCAGGTACTCCCTCTTTCAATAATATGAATGATGTATGACACATTTCTGAGTCACAGTAATGGTTAGAGCTATATTCTAGAGAACGCAAGATTTTGATAATTTCCCGATTCTTTCAAATTTAGCCATACAGGAGATAATTAGTAAGATGTATGACACATTATGTTAAAAAGGCACTAATGGGTTGTCAAGGATAATTCTGGACAAAAAACAATCCGTTTGCAACCGGGGGCAGTACAAAAGAAAAAGGTCCGGATTATTTAGATCCAGACCTCTCCTATATACTTGGTTTGAAAACTAATTAATACATCAATTTGAGCTTGAGTTGTTGCTCCACACGAATCTCGCCTGATCCAGAAACTGTGTTTCCAGAGTGGTGATTATTCTTCGCACCCCATAGCACAGCAACCAATTTAACAGGATTGTTCTTAAAAATATTATTGCTAAGGTCCACGTTGATAATGCCCCTTGTTTTCAGCAGAATCTTTGATTTTTCCTTCTTTCCACAGTTTGTGAATTTTGAATTACTCACACTGAGAACACCACCAATAGTTGATTCATCGTACCCGCCACGATAAAAATTCAGGACATTCTGACTGACATTGGCGAAGATTGAATTGCTAATGGTCACGAATTCAGCGTTATAGTCACCTTTATCGTTGGTCTCGGCTGCTAACACAATTCCGTTCTCGCAATCACTAATTTTAGCATTTGCGATAGTGAGGGTATCAGCAAATGAGCCTTTGTGACCTATTAGCACATGATCAAAGCCAGATATCTCAGCTCCTTCAATCCAAAGATTGTACCCTGGGGACATATCTTCCTTCAGTGTCTCAAAGGCATATTGCGAGCCTGATCCCTGGATTTTAATATTCTCCAGATGCAACTCTCCCCTGGGCTGCATTCGAAACAGGGGTGTCTCAGCAGGACCTTCATATTTGATGACACTTGGCTCCTCTCCCTCAGCACCACGCAAAGTGATTCTCTTATCCATGTTAAGAGATGCTGTCAATGTAAGCTCACCTGCAGGCAGAATGATGATATCACCTGCGGTAGTCGCATCGATGAATTCACCTAGAGATTTCGCAGCGGGATCGTACTCATGAATTGTGGGCACAATCATTTCATTTAACTGAAACCATTTTGCACCATATTTCGAAGCATCTATGCTAGTAATCCCTGGTTTCCCCCCAGGCAGCATGGCGCCTACATTGTCATTGAGACCACGGATATTGCCAGAGATATCGCCGGCTATTTTATCAAACTCAAATCCAGAGTAAGTATGACCAAACTCTTTACTCTGCTCTAATTCTGGTGTCAACAACCAACTACTGACTTGTTTCATACCCAGGTCAGCGGTAGCAACACCCTCGTATCCGGATTCAACACCACCAGCATTGTCCAATAGATTGTTTCTAAATCGAATACCATCAACCTTGTCGTAGGATTGGATCGGATTTGGATCAGCAGTACGATTATAAATAATATTATTAGCGACCACAGTACGAATTGGCCTAGCAGAACGAATTTCACTTTTCGGGAGGACATCTTTCATATCCATATTGGCTCCCACCCCCAATTGCCAGGGGGCCTTACAATCAATCCAGGTGTTGTAGGCTACCACGACATCAGTCACTTGATTGTAGCGGTTCAGTGGCGATTTTGGGATGCCATTCATAATTGCCAGCGGGCTACGAAACTCTATACCACTAATACGATAGAAATAATTATTGATCACCCAGTGTCCTGTGTTGATGATTCGGACACCTCCATTAAACTCGGAGTCTTCGGATCCAATAAAGTAGTTCCCATCAATGATACAGTAATTCCCATGTCTCATTACCAGCGAGCCCTCACAGTGATAAAAAACATTGTTGCGAAATTCATTGAAGTTCGATTTACTGGAGATGACTTCTACCTCGCCATTACAACGATCAAAAAGATTATCCTCTACAAAAACGTAGGAAGGTGTCATGGATGTCCCACTATCGCCGATCTGCATGGTTTCACCTCTAGGTCCACCCTTGCGTGGTCTGGGACCAAAATAATTATTAGCGATGCGATGATAGGTTCTAATAGATTCATTCCCCTTTAGGAATACCCTAACCGTTGGCCCCTGATTGGCTTTCCCTGTAATGGTACAGTTTTCCAGAGTATTGTGTCTACCCCAGAACTCGACCCAATGATCAGGAGTAAATCGGTTTTTCTGTGTAAAACCATCAATCACGCAATTGATAACACTGGAATGGTTGGCCATCCGCTCTTTATCTATACGGAAGTCTATGACACTATTAGAAGGGGTGAAACCATTTCTGAAGTACAGACCATCAACAATGAGATACTCACCTGACAGTTCCAGAGATGATTGTCCCTCCAGGATAACTCCACCTGCTGTTTCAGCTTGGAGGGTGATGGGTGCATCCTCTGTTCCCTGTGCTTCAAATTCAATTTCGACGTTCTCCCATACTCCATTCTGCATGATGATCTTATCACCTGGCTGTGCTTGTTCAATGGCTGCATTTAACTCAGCGAAATTGCTAGCCCGGTGAGTCAACCCATTTTCGGTTGAGCAGGTGAACAGCAAAATGCAAATACTCAGGAGGGCAATAATCTTTGACATGGTGACATCCTTTACTCAATTTTGTCATAATATGAGGGACAAATAATTTGTCATACAAATCTAAAATAGAACGGATATTACCAGATTAAAAGCATTCAAAGTATTTGAAGTGGAGAAACCAGAACAACATAAGCATTTAAGGTATGTGGGTTAGGATCCCCAATAAAGAACACGAACATCTGGGTTCAATGGCTAGTATCCTAAGCCTACCTGCTGTGCTACTGCTTTACCAACAATTGACTAGTATTCATAAAGTCAAAAGTCACAGAAACCCCGCGACATTTTGAGCTGACAGCAAGAATTGGTATATTCTCTTCCTCCATTAGGATTATTAATATGTCATTCAAATATTTTGACACAAATTCTGTAACCTACTGACTATCAGTGATGTTTTCTGGACTTAAAATCCCTCGGCCCTTAAAGCCGTGCCGGTTCGACTTTGTCTGCGTTAGCAGATCAGGCCCCGGGTACAACTCTATTAGCCTGTATCACAGTCACTTACAGTCATCATCTAAATGCGATATCTCAATATATCTACTAGGCATTATTTGCCTAGTAGTGCACCATTTACTATTATTTACCATTAAAACTGCACACCACGTGCACACGATTACAGCAATTATGACCAAAGAATTCATTGAAATTCATATAGCAATTCTCCACTCAGAATTAGGATTCGGCTCAGAGATGTTATTGATTGCTGTTTCTATTGATTCAGACATGATGATACAATCATCTTGAAGCAAATCAACATAATACTGCTCGGTCACTGTTACACTCGTATGCCCCAGAAATCGACTCACTGTAAATGTCAACACCCTGCTGTATAAGCAATGCCCCGGCTGTCTTACGTAATGTTTGAAGGTTCGCATTCTTAATACCAACTCGGTCGTAATACTTTCGTACAATCCGGTTGTATATATATACATAATCGTGATTTTATGGGAATGGACTCTCCAGGTGTCTTCTCCTCTCAAGAATATCCTGCATCGAATCGTTTAGCCCGATTCGTCTGGTATGCTCATGTATGTTTCTATCTGTTCTTCAGACAATTCATAGGAACCAGCGTGAAGGGGAGCAGATTGAAATTCCCAAGATTTCAACTTAAAGTACTGACTACGACTATCTTCAACTACAACAGGACCTGTTAGGTGTCGTTCACGCTTTTCGCAATGATCGATTAATCCGGATAAAACACAACCTGTAATTCTATCTACCTGGAAATCCCCGAAAGGAGTCTCCCCCATTTGAGTCAGATATTTTTTCATTTCATCAGGCAGGAATGCCGAGACTCCAAATGGTGAATTTGATATTAGTACGCCACCCTCGGTGAAAAGGATATCCGCCGATTTGGTTAATCGTTCAACGGCATCATCAATTGAAAAACAATGTGGTCCAGAATCATCAACAATCATGCATCCTTTTTTTAAATGCTGAACATCTATCAAATCAGGGACATTTGTAGCACCAATGATCAGATCAGCCTCATAAATCCTCTTACTGACCCCACTTTCACTCAAAATGATATCCGCCTTCTTAAAATGAGGATATTTTTTGATCATCTCCTGCCCAAACAATTCGATGGCATTCTCATTGGTGAACAAATCTGCTAGCATGATTTCATGCAGATCTGGCATTCGATCAAGCATGAGTTCCAATACTGACTTGCCTACCGATCCCAACCCCAGGAATGCAACCCGCAGATCATCTATCCTTCTGCCAGTCGTAGCCAACATTTTTTCAACAGCCAACAAAACACTTGCAGCAGTTACATCATGCCCGGTTGTGATATAGGGAAGCTTCGCATCAGCCCCCTTGATCAACTCAACAATATCATGTCCATAGGCAGTAGCACTTGGGATGAGCCCGGTAAGCGAAATATGTGAGGCCCCAAGTGATTGAGAGAGCTCTATTGCTACCAGAATCTCTGATAGCAGACCTTGCTTATCAGAGTATATGCTCGAAGAAAATCTTGGTAGATGAATAACTCCAATTACTCCATGAGCCATGGTGATGTGATATCTCAAATGCACACCAGAATCCGATAGTTGTAGAAAGCTCTCCTCAGTAAGGTCACTCCCTTCTATCATCGCATTCGAATAATAGCTTAAAGCAACTGAGTCAAGGGGTGCCAAGCGACCTTCTGATACAAGTGTTTCCAGTGGTTGATCATGGATATCAACGACATGTTTACTTGTTACTGTTGTTGACATTTTGGCTGCCGAGATGCCTGTCTTAGCTAAGGAGCGTTCGGGTTGTCCAATATGTGATGCAAAATCCGAGAGAGTTGGATATTGAAAAATGGTTTTAACAGAAACAGAACGCTTTAACGCATTTGAAAGCAAGCTTGTTACCTGGATCGCAGAAAGTGAATCACCACCTGATTTGAAAAAGTGCTCCCGGGATGTCAGGATTTTCTTTTCCAGGACAGTTTGCCAGATATCAGCACATTGTTTTTCTAAATCGCTAAATATTTCATCTGAGGCAATCGGGATATCAAAAGAGGGGTCTATGTTAACTAAGACCTTTCGATCGATTTTACCATTTACGTTCAATGGGAATCGATCCATAAATACAAAACTCGATGGGATCATATATTCAGGAAGTATATGTGAAATGCACTCCCTGATATGCTCAGCCCCAGAGCTGTTTTCGCCAACGAGATAAGCGAGCAATCCTTTTCTTCCATCCCCGTACTCTTTATCCAATACAATGGCATCGCGCACATTTTCGACACGTTTGAGGGCTGTTTCTATTTCACCTAAATCAATCCGGTAGCCCCGTATTTTGACCTGAAAGTCTGATCTGCCTTTAAAAAACAGGTCTCCACTTTCATCCCAGACACCCAAATCCCCTGTCCGGTACATTTTCCAGCCCACCTTAAATGGATCGTCAAGAAACCAGTTCTCATTGTCTAGCTCTCGGTTGATATATCCCTGAGAAACACCTGCTCCAGCCAGATAAATCTCCCCTACCACACCCGGTGCAAGAAGTTGTCTGTTTTGGTCCAGAACATAGATCGCACAGTTGGCCACAGCCTGCCCCATAGGAATATCACCTTCAAGAGGACTATGTTTATCAACCTCCTGCATGGATCCGCAGACTGAAAATTCTGTCGGTCCATAGGCATTGAAATAGCGATGCTGGCTTCGATAATATTCAACATCATCGATAATTGGCACATCACCGGCTGTCATGAGGAGTCGCAAGCTACCCAATGGTGCTCTTTCAAGAGTATGCAGATAAGCTGGAGGGAGAGTCACTACAGAAATACTTTTTGTTTGTATGAATTGAAGAAATTCAACAGGATCTGCGATAATATCATCTGAAGCAATTTCAAGCGTAGCACCCGAACATATCGCTTGAAATGTTTCAGCTAGTGCGGCATCAAAAGCGAAAGAAGCAAATTGCAGGATAACATCGTCTGGACCAATCTCCAGACGACTGATTTGATGATTAATCATATTTACAAATGAATCATGAGAAACCAAAACCCCTTTGGGCACTCCAGTAGACCCTGATGTAAAGATCAAATATGCTGAATCATCTGCCTGAACCGTTTCTCTCTCTAATGCTCCACCACTCAGTGATGCAATTGAAGAATATTTTTGGATCGAATATTTGTCACCATACTCGTTGGCATATTGATCATCAACGATGAGAAGTTGCACATCCGATGCTTCAAGAATTAGCTGATTGCGCCGGACTGGTTCTTTTTTTTCAAGGGGAAGAAAAATGCCCCCTGCTTTCATAATGGAGAGCATAGCAATGATAGTGTCTTGAGTACGGTCCATGAGAACTGCAACAGGTTTCTGCCTGACAAAATCCTTATGGGTAGACAATCCCTCTGCATATTGATCAGAAATTGTTCTCAGCTCAGAGTAAGATATACTTGTGCTTCCATTCGCAATGGCTATAGCATTGGATTTCAGGGCGACGTGATCAAACAGCTGGCAAATTGTGAGAGGGTCTATTTGCTCCACTACCGGCCCCATTGACCAACCTAAGATTCGTTTTTTCTCATGCTCAGCAAGTAGTGGAAGGGTTGCGATTCTTGTCTCAGGTTGATCAAGAGCTGCGTCAGCAATAGTGACCCACTGCCGGAGCATAGCTTCCACACGGTCATTATTGAATAGGTCTTTGCTGTAAGTAGCTGACAACTCAGCTCCTTTTGATGTGATGGATAGTTCAAAGGATAGATCCATGCGACTGCTGTTCATCTTTAAGGGAACAGATTCCACCTCTAACGCACCCAGAGCTGAATTGCTCTCAGTTTCCTCGTTGAGGGTAAGCATGATTCCAGATATTGGTGGACGATCAACAGTTCGATCATTCTCGATAACATCTACTAATCTGTCAAACGGATATTGGCTATGTAATAATGCATTTTCTACGACCGCTCGAGTATGAAGCACATGATCATGGAAACTTTTATTCAATTCAAGAGACAAAACCAGTGGTACTGTATTAAGGAACAACCCAACAGTATTCTCAATGGATGCATGAACTCGACCCGAGACCGGACAAAGCAGAACCATTTTCTCTTGCTGAGCCAAACGTCCCAATAGAACTGAGGTGATCGCTGTATACAGCGTATAGGGTGTAATGGACAATTCATGAATAAGTCCCATCATCTTCAATTTTAGATGCTCGGGGAGGCTAATAGATACCGTGTCCCCTGCATAGCTGGGTTTAGCTGATCTTGAATGATCACGAGTTAGATCAAAGGCAGGAACACCTTGAGAGAAAAGCGCTTTCCAATGTTTCTCACTCTCCTTGAATACACCCTTTTTAATCCTCTCATTCAACCAAGCAGAATAATCCTTTTGCTGAATTTTGATATTTTTCAGGACCGGTTCATCTTTATGCTGGCTATACTTCTCGTATAGTTTACTGAACTCTTGCTCAAGGATGGTTATGGATGAGGCGTCGCAAATAATATGATGGATCTTCAATAACAGAAGGTGCTTATCCGGCTCAAGTCGCACCAGTACTAATTTCCAGAGTGGTGGTTTTGTTAAATTAAAACCTTGCGACATCTCCTGGTAAACAAGCTCCAGCGCTTTTTGATAGCTACTCGTTGCCGCTTCAGAGCTGGATCTACCGTCAAGTCCGTTACTTGAAGTACTAAAATCATATTCAGAAATTGGGATCAAATCCAAATTGGATACTTTTTGATACGGAATACCACCGATCACTGTCATACTCGTCCTGAGAACCTCATGACGGGTCATAAGCTCAAGAAAAGATTTGTTGAAGGCATCCCGATCCAGAATTCCTTTTAGAATTGAGACACCGCCCATCAAATACAAGTGCCCATATTCAGGTTCCAGCTGATCAAGAATCCAGAATCTTTTTTGAGCATTAGAGACTTCGTATCGATCCTGCTTATCCAATGCTGGAATAGGTTGAGCGGAGGATTCTTCAGCCAGCCTGAGGCTCACAGCTAGATCAATCAGTCGGGGTTTATTGAATACTTCAAGCAGGGGGAGTTCGATTTTGGCTAATTTCTGGATACGTGAGACCAAAGCCATCGCTTTCAGGCTATGACCACCCAATTCAAAAAAGTCACTGTTTCGGCCTATGGCCTTCCCCGGAAACAACGCCTCAAATATCTTGGTCAATAATTTTTCCTCATCATCCTGAGGAGGGACCATCTCCGTTTGCTCTGGTTCGAATTGGGTCATGTTTTTCAGCAGTGCTTGTCGATCAACCTTACCACTTGTCGAAAGTGGAAAAATTTCGACCCGGTTATAGCTAGCTGGTAGCATGTATACTGGCAGCATCAATCGGGCTTGTTCCAAGAGCTCGCTGCCCCTGAAATCTTGACCATCTGCAGCTAAAAAGGCGTGCAGCAGCTTCTGCTCTGAATCATAGACAACGACTGCCTGATCAATACCGTGTATCGTACTTAACTTTTGCTCAATTTCTCCAAGTTCAACGCGGAACCCTCTTATTTTGATCTGATTATCGTTGCGACCAAAATATTCCAGTGATCCGTCAGGAAGCCATCTGGCAATGTCTCCCGTGCGATAGTATCTACCTGTTATTTCCCCATCGTAGTCTCTGAATACAGCTCCAGTTTTCTGTTCATCACGCCAATAACCCCTGGCAACCCCTGCTCCACCGACCAACAGGTCGCCCTGCACACCAATTGGTACAATGTGCCCGCTTTCGTTCACAACCTGGGCAGTCTCATTGAGAAGTGGCTGGCCAATTGTAACCGTATCTGAAGTCACCTCACTTGCAGTGGACCATATCGTTGTCTCGGTGGGTCCATATACGTTCATGACCCTGGTCTCAGAAAATTGGCAGAGTTGTCCAGCCAGTTTCTTTGGCAAGGCTTCACCACCCACCAATATCACTTTCAATGTTTTTAAAATCTCCCAGTTATCACTTTCCATTAGAACAGCTAAATGGGAGGGCGTTATCTGAATTGCAGAACAATTTCTATTTGTGATAAGCCGCAATATTGAATTTGGATCGAGAAACGAAGAGTCACCACTGATAACGATCTCGATCCCATTGAGCATTGCACCCAGAAGTTCTAATCCAGAGATATCAAATGTATAGGTCGTGAGGGCCAATAATCGATCAGTGTTAAAAAGTCCAAATCGATGTGACATATTTTCAAAAAATGAGAGCAAATTTCGGTGGGTGACCTCCACCCCTTTGGGCTTTCCTGTAGATCCAGAAGTAAACATTATGTAAGCACTATCGTTGGGATCGATGGTGGGGAATATGGATTGAACCCGTTGTGAGTTGGACAGAGCATCTGTAAGCTGAATCACTGGATAAGATGTTACCAAGTCAGGTAATTCCATGTCGGTAAGGATCACTGTAGGTTCTGTATCCTCAAGAATGGTTTGAATACGTGCAATTGGGGTGGTTACTGACAGTGGTATATAGGAAGCTCCTGCTCTCAATACGCCCAGAAGAATGGCCGGTAGATATCTACTCCGTGAGATCAGGAGCACTACTCTATCACCAGGACTCACATCATTGCCCTGAAGATATTGAGCAATATCAATGGTCTGCTGGTAGACTGTTTGATAAGTGCAGCTCCCCTCCCCATCAGAAACTGCAACGCTTTCAGGCTGAACGGCACAGATCGCATCAAATGCTTCAATGAGTGATTGGTGACTTGGTGGTTGCCTGTCGCCTCTCGAAAATGTATCCAGAATCAATTTTCTCTCAGCCACAGGGAGGAAGGAATGTTGGAATAGCGAGAGATCTGGATCGCTAACAAGCCTGTTGGCAATATGCTCAAGGCGTACTCCCAGATTTTCAATGTCCCATTTACTTAATCGATGTGGATCATATCCAAATCGAAGACGAATCCTATTCTCTGGAAAAATTGAGACCTCGAGGGTGTAGTGTGTTTGCTCATGAATAGCATAAGTGTCCGCCTTTATGCCAGGAAGAAATTCCTTATTCTCATCATTCCCATCCTGTCCACCCTCAAATACAAGGATATGTTGCAGAAGATCCTTACCAGCTTCTGTATAAGTTTGAATGTCGGCCAGCGGTAAATATTGATGTTCGTTGATCTCGGCAAATCCAGCTCTGGACTGTTGTAGCAAGTCAGCAAAACTATTGTCGCCAATTTTTACTCTGAAAGGAACCGTATTAATAAAGAGGCCAAGCATATATTTTGTACCCTGAAGCTCAACGGGTCGACCATTGATCGTTACTCCATAAACCACATCATTTCTATTTGTCAGGTAAGAGAGCAGGACACCCCATATTGAAAGCATCACCTGATTCTGTGTTACACCAAACTCTCGGGCAATGCCTTCGATTTTCTGCGTCAATGATGTCCCAAATCGGATCGAGTGCTGCTCCAACTGAGCTCCAGGGGCAATTGATCCAGCTGTTGATGGGATCTCACATTTCCCTTTGTATCCAGACAGATAGGTCTTCCAGAATTTCTTATCCGAACTGAAATCTCGATCCTTCCACCATGCCAAATACCTGGCGTATGACGGAACAGCTTTCAGGACAGGTGATTCATTATTCTGACGGGCGCGGTAGAACTCATAGAGATCATGATGCAGGATGGGGAAGCTCAGACCATCCATTAACAGGTGATGAAAGCTGATGATCAGCTCATAGGTATTGGCAGAAGTTCTGATTAGATGGCTTCTGAACAGATTCCCCTTAGAAAAATCACACCCCTGTTTGAGATCTTCACTCATCAACCTTTCGATCTCATGATCTTGAAACTGGGTCTGCTGATCTGACAGATCGGTGAACTTCCACAGACTTTTCTTTTGCTTGAGGAATACCATGAGAGGTTGTGGGACATTCCTGGTTGTCACAATTGTTCTAAGAATGTCATGTCTGTCAACCAGGTCCTGAAAACCCAGAGCTAAGATTGCAGGATCGAGTGGACCTGATAGCCCGAACTTCAGCTGTTGAAAATATGCGTTTGAGGATGGATCGAGAACTGAATGAAAGTACATCCCCTCTTGGATACCCGTTAGAGGCGCGATATCCTGTATATTAGCTTTAATATTGATAAATGATCCTGTTACAAGTCTGTGGCTTTTGTTATTCCATCGCGATATGTTTTACGAAAATAGTCCTTCATCTTTACCGAGTCAAAATCCAATAGCGTACCACCTGATTCAAAGTGCAGCATGAATACTTTTCCAATCGCATACGTACTTGCGCCCGCTGCGACGGGATATGAAATAGTACCTAAAAGCAGACCAAAACCGGGTATGATCTTGGACAAGGATAGCCACGGTAGAGCTGATACGGAATGTGAGAAAAAACCTGTAATGATTACTGAAACCAGACTCTTTTTGATCTCTTCTCCAAAAGGTACATCATATATCGATGTGAGTTCAGCGATCATACTAGTCTGTGACGTGACTAGCGCGGCCAGATCAATTACTGGAATAGGAACAACTGCAAGACCAGCCGACCAGCGTGTATATTTCTTGATGATCTGGTTAGCCTGCTCAATTCTCTGTTGGTCTATCAGCTCCAAATCATCTTGAGCTGGTTGAGGTTTTCCTATTTCAGTTGCAATCGCTGGTTCATCCTCGGGAATCCCTGTCGGGTTCCTCTTCATACTTGCGGACACCTGTTTCTTTGAACTGACTTTAGGAGATTCATGCGTTTTGGGTTTCTTTTTCTGCGATGCCGAAGTCTTTGAGGCAGCTTTGCTTTGCGGATTTTTTTCGGCCTTGTCGCTCACTGAAGGATCTTCATAAAGCCTTCTTCTCTTGCCTGCCGAACTGTTCTTTTTCCCAACCATATGTGCTCCTGTTATAGGATCTCTTTTAGACCCAGCAAATTACGGATAAATAGGTCATATTGTTTTTTTGCAGGATATTGTCCTGGAGTTTCAAATATCGATGCGTTCTGATCCAGCGCTTTTGAAAACTGGGTGCTGATCGGAATTGGGTCTGGGATCAACATCTTTGGATACTTCATGATTAGGAATTCGTATGTTTTACTTGAAAGGGTTTCTCGCTTATCAAATTTAGTGAATAGAATTTTGATTTGCGGTTTTTTTACGCCGAATGATGAGCAAATCGCCTTTATCTCACCCAGTGTAAGTTCAAGTCCATGTAAAGCGAAAGCGTCGCTTGTCACTGGAATTACCACTGTATCTACCGCAGCTATGGTAGAGATAACTGCCGTTCCCAATGAAGGCGGGCAATCGATCACAGCCAGATCATACTTATTATTCTGTAAACTCATTAATGACCCGGACACTGCTTTTTTCTGTCGGTTAGGCGTGTTCAATACCGTATCAAGCATACCATTGTAGAGTGAGGATGGTAATAGAAATAAACCTTCCCGGACCTGGACAAGTGCTTCAGGAAGACCTGCAGGATCCTCCCAGGTATCCATGAAGAATAAATTATCATCTGAAACTCGGCAGTCCAAAGCCAGGGTTGATGAAGCCTGAGAATCCAGATCCAAGAGCGCAGTTTGAAAACCAAGTTGCTGTGCTCGAGTTGACAGCGTGATCGCTGAAACTGTTTTTCCTACGCCACCCTTCAGGTTGATGAAGGCAACACTTTTAAAGGGGAATTTATATCCACGTGATTTTAAATATGATCTGCTTTGTACCGGTGAAACTCTTCTTCCCTCAAAGGCAGGATTCTCACCATTTACAGTTGCAATATCTTCCAGTATCTCTGCACTCGATTTTCTGGTGATACCTCTAAGATCATTGATGGTCATACGGCCATAACTAGCTGTGACCCTATCGCTTAGACTTTTTTTCATATTCATTCCTGTTTATCCAACTCAATTTCATCTAAAAACAAATCAAGATCATCCATATCCATTCCTGTGGCCGTAAGATCACTTGGTGTCAACTCCTTATGGGCAGACCTGGTTGCTGAAACAATTTTTGACAGATAGGAAAGATATTTCCTGATCAGCCCCTCTGCCTTGCCACTATCCAAAGCCTCATAATGGTAAAATAGAGTTATCTTCAATTTATTATTCTCTACAACGGCTGCAAAATTCAAGCCGGAAGCCATTTCGCTCTGACCACTTATTTCGGGACCGATGCTCCAATTCAGCATAGAGAAAGTCTCCATTTCACTGGTGTTGCTGATATCACCAAAATAATTGAATAGAACATCGGGAATTATTCTCGGGATCAACGGATCTTCATCTCCCCTTTCGGTAAGTAGTCCATAACTGAGACCTTTGTCCGGGATCATGCGGATCTGCTCTTTGATGTCTTTGATGACATAGCCAATATCCCCAGACTTTTGCATCAGGAGAGGCAAAATGTAATATGATGTGAACCAGCCAATGGTTTCGCTAAGGTTTATATCTCTACCAGGAATCTCTCGTCCAGTACTCTCCATTCCGATAAAAACTTTTCTTTTTAACCCAAGGTCTCCCATCGCCAGAACAAGTGCTGTAATCAGCAGATCATTTATCTGCGTATTGTATGTATGATTGGCCTCTCCGATCAGAAACTGGGTCGAATCCGCATCCAGTTCTGCATTGATCGCAATAAAATCTTTTCTTAGCATGGGATCCGGCAAGGACGGTTCATCAATACCCTTGCTGGATTCATTACCTTGTAGCATCTTCCTCCATTTGCCAGCCGATTCCTGCACTGTTTGTGAGACGGCATATTCAGATATAGTCTGGCTCCATTCTTTGAAGGGCAGCGATGAAGGTAAAGGGTCAATACCAGAGCCGTTCAATTGATGGCGATTGAAGGTATTCAAGTTAGCGAGCAGGATTCGCCAGCTGACCCCATCAATGATCAGATGATGAGCTACAATCAATAAATAGCTTCCGGTTGAAAGATGAAAGATGACCGACTTGAAGAGCGGACCGGCAGACAGATCAAACCCCTTCTGAATTTCTTCAGCCCTGTTTTCCAAGTCCTCAACTTCAGCGGCAGATGAAGTGAGATCAACTTCAGAAACGACCACATCCTCACCCGTTTCAGGGATATCGAAACGATTGGATTCTCCTGTGATGATCCGACTTCTAAGCATTGGGTGTCGTTCAACTAATGCTTGCAATGAGACCCGTATTTGATCACCACTTGTTGGACTTTTCAGCTTAAGCAAAACCGATTGATTAAAATGTTCTGGACAGTTATTTTGGGTCCGGAAAAACCATTTCTGAATGGGAATTAGACCAACCTCTCCCCATGAATCACCAATTCCAGTTGATCGTTCCATCGGTTTGAGATTCTGCGACATCTCTTCAAGTATGGGGTATAGAAATATATTTCGCATATCAATGGTATAGCCGATCTCTTGCAATCTGCTCACCATCTGAATCGCTTTGATTGAGTCTCCCCCAATTTTGAAGAAATGATCTGTGAGATTTAGTTGCTGCTTCCCCAGGACATCACACCAGATTTTCGCCAGTGATTTTTCTTCATCTGTACGGGGTGAATGATCCTCATCCAATGCTTCAATAATACTTTCTGGTGGCGACAAAGCATTTTTATCTATCTTTCCCCGGCCAGTTAAAGGAAATTTTTCCACCTGAATCAAAGCTGCCGGAATCATATATGCTGGTAGCTGCTGCGAGAGAAAGGTCTTTAATTCTGCTTCACTTGTTGAACGTATGATGCGGGGTACCTCTTGAACAAAGAGTGCTTTATAGAAGGACGATTTTTTGAATAGCGGCTTATTGTGGGGAGAATCAAGCTGGATGGGAACATCCGTCGCACTCTGTCTTTTCAATGTACCCGTTAATGAGAAATCCGGATTTAATCCATTTTCTGAGAGAGTTCTCTGGATACTTCCAGTAAACACGTCACCCTCAGAAACCTTGATCCCCTCAATTGAAACTGGTAGCCACACAGGCAACCAGCTCTCAGGAGTTTCCAGAATATCTATCTGGTGAGATTCATCGATATGAAGTGTGAGCCAGACCACAAAACCGGTGAACAGGCATGCACGAGTGAATCTCAGGTGGATCTCATGAGATGCTTCTAATGCTACATGAGTGGTGTAGTCCAAATCTTCGAAGTCATCATTATTTGAACAGATCGAGGCTTTGGGAAAATCTTTTATGCAGAGTCTCAGATCAAAGGCATAGCCCTGTTCTTCAAAAATGCGTTCAACATAATGGCCAGCAATATCAGGGAATCCTTTTAATAGTGGATTCTGATCCAGATCAGCAGCTGCAATCATGGTTCTACTGCGCGAAGGTATCATGTGAGTTGGATCGAGGAGCTGATCGCGTACGGCATTGATAATTAAAGCAGCTCCCTCACTCCCCCCGATACCCCCAACGATCTCTGAGATACAATAATCCACTTTCACAGGTAAGCTGACTTTGGTTGCATCACCATGGATTAATGTGATTCTGGATTCGAGCTGTAGACCTTCAAGCCGTTTTTTGGCACGCAAATAGGTTTCTTCTAAGAGCTCTACAGCATAAACATGACTGGCACCTGCTTCCAATGCCATGCGAGAAAGGATTAGTTCTGGACCGGGTCCAATTTCCAGAACGATTGCTTCCTTTAGTTGTTTTTCAAAAATGGCCTTGTATTGATCATTACGAGCTCGGTCGGTGTACATCGCTCTATATAGAATCTCGTCATAAACATAAAATTCTGCTACAGAAGGCCAGAGAACAGGTCTCTCCTGAGGGCTCCAATAGGCGATCAGGTCAGAATGGCCATTGATCACTTTGGTTGTCACAAAAGCCCTGATAACATCATCATGTTTCTCAAGGATATTTTCGATCTCTCCCGGTTCAACTCGATACCCCCGCACTTTTACTTGATCATCAATCCGCCCCAAAATCTCAATATCACCAGAGGTATTGATCCTGCCCCTATCGCCGGTGCGATACATGATTTGATCTGCAGTGAAAGGATGTTCTACAAAATACTTGGCTGTTAATCGCGGACGGTTCAAATATCCCTCGGCAATCCCTGGACCTGAGAAACAGATCTCGCCTGAAAAACCAAGGGGTAAAAGTTCCTGGTTCTGATCAAGAATCAAGATCTCACAATTTGCAGTGGGTTTTCCAATAGGAACCAGGTCCGAACGATGTTGGGCTCCTTCAGCAAACCAGGCAGTAGCCTGAATCGAAGCTTCTGATGGACCATATGCATTGCAATAGCGTGTTTGCTTCTGGATCTTTAGAGCATCAGCTGGCTTGGCGGCTTCTCCCACACTAATAAGCAATCGTAGCGTTGAAAAATCGAAATTACCTAAAGCATTCAGATAAGCTGGTGTCAGCAAGGCCACACTGATATCAGCCTCCCTCACAAAATCACGGAATTGATCCGGAGATTGTCGCGTGTCATCGTCAGGTATCATGATGGTAGCGCTAACAAATAACGCTGGTAATATCTCCGCCAGAGAGGCATCAAATGATAGTGAGGCAAATTGCAGAAATTTATCCTGCTCTGACATTTCCCAGGATCGGACCATTTCCAGAACGGTATTAAGGATGCCGCGATTATTGACTACAACACCTTTTGGATTCCCGGTTGTTCCTGACGTGTAGATGATGTAAGCTCGGTCTTCCTGGCTAAGCGATGCCGACGAATGGGACTCAGCATGCTCGCATTCAGACACCAGAATGGTCGTAACCCTGTTTTGCAGACTCAGGGGTTCCTCAGAAATGATGAATTGGCACTGACTGTCATCTAGAATAGTACTTTTCCGAACATCTGGCTGATCGGTATATAGTGGCAGGTATACCCCACCAGCCTTCCAAATCCCCAGCAGGGCAGCGATGGAAAAAGCTGATCGATCCAGATGCAATGCCACAATATCGCCAGCAGTCAGGCCTTTGCTGAGTAATTTTCCTGCTATTCCTCCAGCCAATTCATGCAGATAGCGGTAGGTCCATTTATGAGAGCTGTCTTCGACGGCAATTTTGTCAGCGAACTGTCCATTACTTCGCTCAATGAGCGTCAATAGACCTTCTGTTGGAAGAAGCTCAGTCCTTCCACTAGATCGTGTTAGCAAGTATGAGGCTTCACTCCTGGGGATCAATAAGAGCTCGTTCGCTGGGGCTAAATATGGATCAGAGAGTTCGTTGATCAGATGCGTATAGACATTGAGAAATTGTTCTGCTGTATTGGACAAATATAGGTCGCTATTATAGGTGAGATCAATTTCAATCGTATTGCCGATCACCCGTATGGTCATTTGAAGATCATAAAGGCTAAGATTCTCAGTCAGAGGTATCTCTTCTACCTCGGTCCCGGCAATGATCAGATCATTTGGGAAATCTTCATGCAGGACCAGTGCTGCATCAAATATGGGGTGACGTGCGGGATTTCTTTGGATACGAAGATCGTCCACCATGAGATCAAATGGATAAGCAGAATGTTTGAACGCCTGTTTTACGGTATCATTAACAGCTTCAATAAAATCATCAAAGACCAGACCCTCTTCCAGAGAATCCAACAACGGCAGGGTCTGGACATAGAATCCGACTTGCTTATCAAGACCCTGCTGAGTTCGATTAGCTATGGTGGTTCCGACAACAACTGTCTCCTGTCCGGAAAGCCGATGAAGCAGGAGTTTAAAAATTGTAAGAGCGGTTACAAACCGGGTAGAGTGAGTCCGACTACAGATCGCTTCAAAATTTCTGGACTGTTTTTTATCCAGAACAGTTAATACAATACCACCATTGTAAGTTTTTACAACTGGTCTTGCATGATCAAGGGGTATTGATAGAACAGGAAGATCATCAGACAGTTTCTCCTGCCAGTATTTTTTTGCACTTTCCAGATGATCAACATCACTAGCTTTGGCTTGCCAGTAAGCATAGTCCTTGTAATGAAAGGGTAAATTTTCCATTTCTATTGGTAATTTTTGGACTAACAGTTCATAAATCGTTTTTTGCTCAGCAGCAATTATATCCAGGGACCAGGCATCTCCAATTATGTGATGCATCTGCAATAAAACGATGTAGTCCAGGCTCTTGGTCTCGAATATCGTGATACGAAACAACCAATTATCATACATTGAGATCTGTTGCTTGCCCACCTGATCCACTCTTTGGAGTATGTCCACTTCTGAAGTGTCTGAATCCAATACTTCATAACCCACCGGGAAGTTATCCTCGTGTACGACCTGTCGAGGCTTCTCATGCTCCACGATGATCCGGGTCCGAAGAATTTCATGCCGTTCAACAACCTTTTTCCAAGATTTCAGATAACTATGCAGATCGATCTTACCTCTGATCCTGATCGCAGAGGTGATCGTCATGGCGCCACCATCCATCTGAATGGACTCAAGGGTCCAGAGCCTTCGTTGAGCATGGGAGAGTGGATATTTTTTCATGATCGGGGCTGGGGTGATCTTCGACTCTTCCCTATTCTCAACTTTTTCCAGGAAGGTCGCTAAATCCTTCAGAAGCGGGAATTCGAATATGTCGTTGATTGATACTTCTTTGGTAAATTCTCGATAAATCGCTGAAACCATTCTTATGGCAAGTAGAGAATGACCACCCATTTCAAAAAAATCAGCTGTTCTGAATATGGCATCCTTATGAAGCAGTCTGGACCAAAGTCTTGCGAGTCTATCTTCGATTTCACCTACGGGAGTCTCCCCCGTGCTGGCTTCTTCCTGTAAGGTGTCTACAAGCGCGGACCGATCAATTTTGCCATTACGATTAAAGGGCATGTGTGCTTGCCTGATCAATCGATCTGGACACATATATTTGGGCAGTCGTTTGCTAATGAATCGCTGCAGATCACTTATATCAATATCTGATGTTGCTTCGAAAAATGCTACTAATTGGATGCTGAATTCGTCTGAATGCTTCCCGATGACAACTGCATGCTTAATCTGATCATATGATTTTATCACAGCTTCTATCTGACTTGGCTCAACACGATTGCCGTGAATCTTCAACTGATGGTCGAGGCGACCACAAAAGACGATCTCTCTATCTTCCCGGTAGTATCCAATATCACCAGATTTGTAAATGATATCATTTGTATCCGGAGCAAGCGGATTTTGTACGAATAGAGTCTTGGTTAATTCGGGATTGCCATAATATCCTTTTGACAAGAAGGGCGTTTTTATGTGGATTTCACCCCGCTCACCAATGGCACACAGTTTATCATTGTTGAGGATCAGAGCAGCGCTATTGGAGATAGGTTTCCCAAGAGGCACGATCTGATCCGTACTTGCTTCAATGCGTCCGATGCGGTAAAACAATTTTGCCAGGGTCGTTTCGGAGGGACCATACAAATTGACAAGCTCGATTTGATCACCGATTACCGTTTGCCATCTAAAGACATCACTCTCAAATAATGATTCACCTGCCAATAATATTCGTTTTAGATGGGGCAAGGGATTCTGATCGCTCTGTAAAGATAGCTCATCTGTTAAAAGACGGAACAGGGATGGGACTATATGGATGGTGGTTATCTCTTCTGCATCGAGCCACGCTAACAGTCGTCGTGCATCTTTCTTCACATCCTCATCGGGAATCACCAGGGTTCCACCTGCCAGCAGTGGGGTCAGGATATCACGGAAACTGACATCAAACATGGGTGGAGCCAACCAGCTGACTCGCTCACTACTGTCAAGCCCGAACTCGTTTACTTCCCAGTGGATAAAATGGCTCAGGCTTTTGTGCTGTCCGAATATTGCTTTTGGAATTCCGGTAGACCCCGAAGTGAACAGGATATAGTTACCGCTATCTGGTTCGGGGTCAGGATTGGATAATTCATTCCCCACGCCAAAAGAATTGATCTCTGTTACAAAAATGAGGCCTGTTTCCTGATCCTGGATGAATTCAAAGATCTTTGTGGGAAAAGCCGCATTCAATATTGCCTGCATCCGTTCATGGTGTTCAGGTTCGATGATCAGTTTTCCAGGTTGAACTACTTCCAGATATTTTTTTAACAGATCATCGGGAAGCTGCTTATCCAGCGGAAAGTAGACACCGCCTGCGGCCCAGATCCCCAGTATAGAAAATACAGATTCTGCAGAGGGTGATAGCAAGCAAGCAATAGGCTCTTCAGTATCTATTCCATATTTCTGAAGTACTTTCGAAACTGAGCGAATAGATTTTGACATATCCACACCATGAAAGGTGCTGGATGAAGTTTCAATCACAGTAGCATCCGGAATTGCTTCGAACTTTTGGTTCAAAACAGTGTGCAGTAATTTTTTATTTATTTTTGTCATAAGCTTTCACTGATCAGAAATCTTCATCAACTGCAGCAATAGAATTGAGAAATCTTTTCTCCTCCGCGATCTCTTTTTCACTCCGGATTTTTTCCATCAAGGTTGAGATACTGCTCGCCGTAGATACTTCAAGGGCATCAATGACCTTTCCCATGTTGCTGATCATATTCTCCAGCATGGATCCATTTATTTTTTCAGCCCGATATATGAAATGCCAGTCGATTGTATTGTTCAAGTATACTTCGATAGTGAGCGGAAAATGTGAAGCCTCGATAGTCTCAACATCAAGCAACCTGATGGTTTCTCCAGAAGCATCCACAGTCTCAAATCGTTTTGAGTCAAACGGGTAATTCTCTACAGTAAGAATATGATCGAACATATTTTCCGCACCCATCTCTGAGAGGGATAGCCTGAGATGTTCCTCTCTTTCAAGGAAATGATCCCTCGTCTGGCCCAAAATAACTTGGAAGGATTCATCATCTGACCAGTTAAACCTGACTGGTAAAGTGGTCAGAAAGAGGCCTGCTGTTTTCTCGATATTTGGTATCACTGATGGTCGAACAGAATTGACCGATCCAAAAACCACATCTGATCTTCCAACCAGATTCCCAAGGACAAGCGCCCAGAGGAGATGCACGATGTGACTCAATGTGACCTCGTGATCAATGGCTATTTCTTTGAGTATTTCAGAGCGACCAACACTCAGAGCCTGGACCAGCTTTTCAGGTTTCACCTCTTTAGGATCGTCAGAATTTGAACCTGAGATGAAGCTAACGACATGATCGTTCAGATAGTATCTCCAGAAGCTGTTGGCATCTCCCACTGATTGTGCAGCATACCAGTTCACATAATCTTCAAACCCATCTGCCTGCTCAAGCTCATTTGTAGCGGAGTTATGAGATTCAAGATCATTTTTTGATTCAGCGTAAATCCTGAACCAATCCTCCAGAACAATTGCTGTGGACCATCCATCAAGCAGAATGTGAGGATAACTCCAGATCATGGTCCAGAGGTCTTCACGTTGTTTCAAAAGTATATAGTGTTGGAGTGTAGCCGTTTTGAGGTCAAACAGGGATGCGCATTCTTTCTCCAGGCGTGATTCA